>Ga0209777_10000142_pt1 | contig 120659 bp, 107 predicted proteins | sample FrelakmetHBP12HB_FD_187147 | JGI IMG/M metagenome (GOLD analysis project Ga0209777, IMG submission 187147) | Freshwater lake sediment microbial communities from the University of Notre Dame, USA, for methane emissions studies -HBP12 HB (SPAdes)... | ecosystem: Environmental > Aquatic >... | reverse complement strand
GGCATCAGAGGAGGCGTTGGCCGCGTTTATTGTCACGATAGTTTTCATTACGGGCATCGTTTTGCTCATATTCGTCCTGTCGAAAAGGAAAGGCAGCAGCAAGAGCGAAAACCTCGACTATGTTTACAGTCAAGACAAAGTCGCTCCCAAAGCGGAGAAGACCGAGAAACTCCTTGCCTTCCTCAGCCAGCAGGACCATGCAGTCTCACCTGAGGAGTTAAGGAAGCTCGCTGATTCAACCTTCCGAAAGCTTCAGGAATGCTGGCAGGCACGGGAATATGGCCCCATGGAATCTCTCTTGATGCCCGACCTCTACGCCCAGCATACCGCCCAGCTTCAGGGGCTATCGCGAAACCACGAAATCAACCGCATCGAAGGCCTCAAGGTGGAGCGAGTCGATCTGATCAACGTTCGATACGCAGAGAAACCGGAGCAGCGGGAATTCACGGTACTGATCTCCGCCTGGGCCCGGGACTATTATGTGGACGACCGGACGGAAAAATTCCTGCGGGGAGATGAGGCACTCGCTCGTTTCCAGGAGTTCTGGACCTTCCATCGGGTGGGTGATCGCTGGCTCCTGCGTGAAATCGACCAGGCCGGAGAATCCGATATGCTCAAGGAAGAGAATTTCGTCGAGATGCTGACCGATGATACGATCAAGGGGATTTACGGGGAACGGGTTGCCAAAAAGAGAGGGGTGGCGGGTCCATGGCTTGAAAAGGGGACAGAGGAGAAGGCAACACGCATCGATCGTATGTTGAACTTCCTCGTCCAGACCGATAAGCTCTGGGATCGCAGCGGGATGCTCGAACGGGCTCGTCAGGTATTCCTGAGCGTTTATCTGGCCAGAGAATCGGGGGAGGCCGAGAAAGTGCCTGTGCAGGATCTCTTCTCGAAGGTTGCCGGGAGCCTTCAGGAACAAATTCACCACTGGCAGTCAGAAGGACTGAAGGTCGAATACCGCAATCTGTGCGTGAGGAAAGTCGAGTTGATCTTGCTGAGGAACTTCGCGGACCGGACGAGGGATGAATTCACGGTGCGAATCAGCGCGCACGCTCAAAGGATCACGCGCAAAGCGGACCAGGTCGTGAGCGAGCAGCAGTATGTGACGCCCTTCGAGGAGTACTGGACCTTCGGTCGCCTCGAGGAGCAGTGGAAGCTCAAGGAGGTATTGCCACCGGCCCTCGGGAAGAGAAAGATCACCGAGGAGAATGTAGACGAGGACAGCAGTTCAGGGCAGTTGCAGTGGTATTACCGCCAGACCCGTGCGGTGTAGCAAGATCCCTTTCTGCCATCCACTCTCGGATAACATGACTGCCCAGAAAATATTCCACCGCGACTTCGTCCTCACCTTTTTTGCCCAGTTCTCAATCTCTTTCGTGGTCTGTCTTCTCATCCCCACCCTTCCCATCTATCTTTCAAGGTCCGGGGCCACGGAGGTGGAGATTGGAATCCTCATTGGAGTCCTCGGGTTTGCCTCCCTGATCTTAAGACCTCCTGTTGGAAGAGCCCTCCTGAGAATCCCTGAAAAATACTTCATGATCGCGGGAGGCCTGCTCTTTGCTTTAACTTCCGTTGCGTTTCTCTGGGCCACTCCGTTCTGGCCATTCCTGGTGGTGAGGATTTTTCAAGGCATCGGTGTGGGCCTTTTCTATACCGCCTCCGTGACATTGGTGGCCAACATCAGTCCGGAGGCCCGCCGGGGCCAGAGTCTCAGCTACTTTTTCCTGGCTTTCAATATTGCCTTTGCCCTGGCTCCCTCCGTCGGAATGTTCCTTATTGACACTTTCAGCATTAGCATGCTCTTCGTGGTCTGTGCAGTGCTGTCGTTCTCTGCTCTCTTCTTCAGCACCCGCCTGGGAAGGAGGAAACTGGATCCACCCGAAAGGGCATCGATTCAGGATGAGCCCCTCTTCAGCGGGAAAGCCCTTTCACCGGCTCTCATTAATTTTTTCTCTCACATCGTCTGGGGGGCTCTGACAGCCTTTTTTCCTCTCTATGCGCTCCATTGTGGATTGTCCAACTCCGGTCTCTTTTTCGCAGTTTCGGCCACGATGCTTATTGCAGGACGTTCCCTCGGGGCGAAGATCCAGGATCGCTATGACAGGAAGAAGGTGATCCTTCCGTGCCTGATCATCTTCGCAGGGTCGATGGTCGTCCTTGCCTTTTCAAAGACCCTTCCTATGTTTGTGCTTGTTGCCGTCCTCTGGGGGATCGGGAGTGCCTTTCTCTTCCCTGCCCTCGTCCTCCTCACCCTTGATCTTGGGGGTTCTTCACGAGGAATGGCAATGGGGACCTTCACGGCATTCCAGGATCTCGGGATAGGGCTTGGCCCTGTCATCATGGGCGTTATCCTTCGTTTGACGGGTTACCGGGGCATGTTCCTGTCCCTCGCATTGGTCGGCTTTATCAGCATCGTTTATTTTCACTTCTTTGTCCGCAGGAGAGATTGATTTACTTAGAAAATAGGCTTCTTCAAAATCCCTCCCAACCTCCCTTTGCCAAAGGGAGGGGTAACTTAGCCCCCCTTTGAAAAAGGGGGGTGTGGGGGGATTTTCAGGGTTTGAGGGTGCCCTCCGGGCATGAGTCATTACGTCGAAAAAGGGGGCCCGAGATCAGCCCTCAGTAGACTTGGCCGGGGAAGGTATTCACCTTGAGGTCTTTCCCCACCATCCGGTACATCCGGGGGCTCTCCCACTCGTCATCGAATGCATCAACAAGAATTCCATCGTAGATCGCCCAGCTCCTTCCCCTGACGGTCTTTTCCATGCCCTTTCGTCGAAAGGGAGTTGAATCATCCAACCTCGCGTAGAGCAGGCCTCCGGGCTGAAACTCATTGTGAATCCGCTCCATCATTTTGCCGCCGCGAAAGTAGATGAATCCGTGTCGTTCCCAGAGGATCGCGTTGTGATAATAGAGGGCACCAATGCTGATCGTCTTCAGGCCCAGGGAGGAGAGAAAATCATCGAGGCAGTTTACAAACTCTCCGAGGAGACGAAATCCCGGCCTTACCATTCCAGGTGCGAGACCGGCTTCCATGGCCCTGATCTCTTCGGGGATGTTCCTTGACCGAGTCCCGAAAAGGGTATCCCCTCCGGCTTCATCCCGATCGACGTTGAACCTCTCCGCAAAAGGATCATTGACTATGATGAAATCGAGGTAAAGGCTCTGCATAAACGACTCGAAGGAGATCTGGCAGGAGAAGATGCAGTCCTTATCGCCCGGTCTTAGTCGGACTTCGATGCAGGAGAAGTTCTCATCGGCAGGAAAAATGCCTGTGACGACCCTCTCTCCGTGCCTGTTCGTTAAAGTTTTCGGGTCTATTCCAAACCTGCCGAATATGGAAGGAGGGATGAGCTTGAGATAGAGGGGATCCCTTTCCTCTTTGGGAAGTCTGTTCAGCTTGGAGATGATGAAGGTCATTTATTGACTGCTTTGAGTTTATTGGGTTACTTGAGTTTATTGAGTTGAACCCAATAACCCGAATAACCGGTAACCCAAGTAACCCCGCTCAGAGCTTTTCTCCGACGAGCTGTACAACGACACCAGGGTCGGTCAAGGTGGAGGTATCGCCCAGTTCCTCGATCCTCCCCTGTGCAATCTTTCGCAAAATGCGCCTCATGATCTTCCCGCTTCGCGTCTTCGGAAGTGCATCCGCAAACTGGAGCTTGTCCGGTGTGGCAATCGGCCCGATGGTCTTCCGCACATGAGCCAACAATTCCTTGCGAAGTTCCTCGCCTGACTTCACCCCCGTCTTCACCGTTACAAACGCATAGATCCCCTGTCCCTTCACCTCGTGAGGATATCCGATCACCGCTGCCTCTGCCACGGACGGATGGGACACGAGCGCACTCTCCACCTCTGCCGTCCCGATCCGATGGCCTGAAACATTGATCACATCGTCGATCCTTCCCATCAACCAGTAATACCCGTCCTTATCCCGCTTTGCCCCATCTCCCGTAAAGTAGTGACCCGGGAACATGCCAAAATACGTGTCTTTGAACCGCTTCCGGTCCGGATCATTCCAGAACCCCCGGAGCATCCCCGGCCAGGGCCTGCTTATGACCAGAGAGCCTCCCTCCTCCTCTTCGCACTCGCTCCCATCTTCCCGCAGGACTTTCGGAACGACTCCGGGAAAGGGAAAGGTCGCAGAACCTGGCTTTAGTGGCGTCACCGGCAGCGGGCTGATCAGAAACCCTCCGGTCTCCGTCTGCCACCACGTGTCCATGATCGGACATCTTTCCTGGCCTACATTTACGTAATACCATCGCCACGCCTCCGGATTGATCGGCTCTCCCACCGACCCGAGAAGCCGCAGACTGGAAATCCCCCTGCGCTTGACCCATTGCTCACCCTCTCGCATCAGGGCCCGGATCGCTGTGGGCGCTGTGTAGAAAACCGTCGCGTTATACCGCTCCACGATCTCCCAGAATCGATCGGGATGGGGATAGGTCGGAACCCCTTCGAACATCAGACTCGTCGCTCCGAGCGCCAGTGGACCGTACACCACGTAGCTGTGTCCCGTCACCCATCCGATGTCCGCCGTACAGAAAAAAACATCCTCATCCTTCAAATCAAACACCCACTTCAGCGTCTGATACACAAACAATAGATAGCCTCCCGTCGTATGGATCACGCCCTTCGGCTTCCCCGTGCTCCCGCTCGTATACAAAATAAAAAGCGTATCCTCTGCATCCATCACCTCCGGCTCACACGAAAGCTTGATGTCCTCCCGCGCCACCTCCTCATGCCACCAAACATCCCGCTCCTTCACAAACGGCACGTCGATCCCTAAACGCTTCACCACGATCACTTTCTCCACGTCCGGACACTGTTTGAGCGCCTCTTCCGCACTCACCTTGTTCTGCACAATCCTCCCGCTCCGATAGTACCCGTCCGCCGTAATCAACACCTTCGACCCGCAATCATTGATCCGATCCTTCAGCGCCTCTGCACTAAACCCACCGAAGACCACGCTGTGAATCGCTCCGATCCGCGCACAGGCCAGCATCGCAATCGGAAGCTCCGGGATCATCGGCAGATAGATCGATACCCGGTCCCCCTTCTTGACCCCGAACTTCTTAAGAACATTGGCAAACTTGCAGACATGATAGTGAAGCTGCTGATAGGTAAAGACCCGGTTCTCCTCCACGGGCTCTCCCTGCCAGATCAGGGCGACCTTGTTGCGTCTCCAGCTCGACAGGTGCCGGTCCAGGCAGTTGTAGCTCGCATTGAGCTTGCCGTTGACAAACCAGCGAATCTCCGGGCGATTGAAATCCCATTCCGACACCTTATCCCATTTTTTATACCAGTCGAGTTGTTCCCCCATCTCTCCCCAGAAGGCTTCCGGATCCTCCACAGAGCGTTGGTACAGTCTCTTGTACTCCTCCATGGTCCTGATGTAGGCCCCGAGCCTTACGGAGGGGGAGGGTTCAAAGATACGGTCTTCCTCGAAAACAAATCCAAGCTTTTCAGCAATCATCTTCAGTTACCTCCTGATATGTAGAAATAATGAGTCTTTGGCTAGGGTCAGGGCGACGATGCCGGTTTGGTTAAGGGGTGGGGTCGTTTGGCTTTAAATATTTTTGCCATTCCCGTTGCCTTAGCCTAAACAGGGTTCCTGACCCTGTCCATAACCCCTATGACAATTTCCATGGGTCAAGGGTGTCCCTCAGCAGAAGTAGGGTGAATTAAGCGTAGCGAATCCACCTTTGGAGATGGAAACCCAATAACGAAACAGAACTTTCCTTTCCTCGATGGGGTATTTGTTTAAAAGGGTCGATATCTTGAAAATATTTTACTCTGAGACTTTTGTCAAGACACTTTTTCGACAAACGAACCGTTGTCAACGCATTTCCCTTCGGACCCGGGGTGATTATTTTGCAATTTAGACTTGAAAAAAAACCTGTTTTTATATAAAAGGTTAGAATGTGAGGGTGCTTATGAGGAGAAGAACGAGCGTTCCGGTGTGGTGCGTCCTTGTGGAGAGATGAAAAAATGGTCAAACGAAAAACAAGCGTGGAGGAGAAAAGGATTCTTGAACAGAGGATGAAGAAGAGAATCCAGCCTCGTTCCCAGATGAAGGGGACCAGCATCAGGGTTCACACGGGGCGATGTGGAGGCCCGTCGGATGCCGAGGCCATCGTCGATATGTTTCGTGAACAGGTCTTGAAGTGTGGGCGAGCCGATATCACCGTCAGCAAAGCCTGTTCCATCGGGCTCTGGACGGGAGAACCGATGGTGAGCGTGGAGAGGCCCGGTCAAGAGGCGGTGATCTACAAACAGGTCAATCGGGAAAGGGTCAAGAAGATCTTTCGGGAGCATGTACTGGGAGGAAAGGTCCAGCCTCAATTTGCCTTGGCCCGGGGCCTGCCAAATAACGAAACACCGAATCCCATCCCCTCGGACCTCGAAGGCGTGATCCCCCATGTCTCTCAGTTACCGTTTTTTGCCCTCCAGGAGAACCGGACTCTCCGAAATAGAGGCCTGGTTGATCCCGACCGGATAGAGGATTCCCTCTCGAGAGGAGCGTACCGGGCGATGACCAGAGCCCTGATCGACATGACCCCGGATGAAATCATCACTGAGATGAAGTCATCGGGCCTCAGGGACCGGGGCTCGGGTGCAGGGTTTCCAACGGCTGTCAAATGGCAGTTCTGCGCCAGTTCGAAAAGTGAGATCAAGTATGTCATCTGTGATGCTTACGGAGGGGGTCCTGATTCTTTAATGGATGCAAGCCTGATCGAGACCGATCCTCATGCCTTACTGGAGGGGATGACCATTGCTGGAAAGGCGATTGGTGCCCATCAAGGCTACATTTACTGCTCGGCCGGGTGTCCATCGGTGGGGAGAGGGCTGAGACTCGCCATCGACCAGGCCCTGGATCATGGCCTTTCAGGGAAGGACATCCTCCATTCCGGGTTCGATTTCGATATCGAAGTGTATGAGGGAATATCCTCGTGTTTCTGTGGCGAGGAGACGGCCCTGATCGATTTCATTGAAGGGGGCCGCGGCGTGCCGAAACATCGGCCACCCTTTCCGGCGGTCTCCGGACTCTGGAGGAAACCGACGATTGTTAACTCTGTTGAGACGCTTGTCAATGTCCCCCAGGTGCTCCTGCACGGAGGTGATGAATATGCCAAGACCGGTACGGAGTCATCGAAAGGGACAAAGGTCTTTGCTCTCAGGGGAAGGGTTGAGAATTCCGGGATGGTCGAAGTGCCCATGGGTGTCACCCTTGGAGAGCTGATTTTCGACATCGGAGGCGGAGTCCCGGGAGGGAGGAGGTTTAAGGCCGTCCAGATCGGGGGTCCGCTGGGGGGGTTCATCTCTTCGAAGGGGCTGAATATTCCCATCGATTACGATGCCATCGCAAGAGCAAAGTGCATCTTGGGCCCCGGAGACATGGTTGTCTACGACGAGGATACCTGCATCGTCGAGAGAACCCTATCCTCCTTCGGTCTTTGCAGAGGGGAGTCTTGCGGGGTCTGCGAGGGATGTCAATCCGGAGTGAGGAAGATCCCTGAAATCCTCGAACGGATCTGCAGGGGAGACGGGAAAGAGGAGGACCTTCGGGGCCTCGAAGAGTGTGCCCGTGTAATGAAGGAATCAGCCAATTGCAGTTTTGGCCGCAGTGCATCTAACCACGTGTTGAGCGCGCTTCGGCACTTTCAAGACGAGTTTCTGGCCCACGTCATTGACAGAAGATGTCCGGCAGGGGTTTGCTCAGAGCTCTTTCAAAGTCCATGTGTGCATAAGTGCCTCCTTAGCATTGATTTCCCCACTGCGATCTCTCTTCTCAGAAAGGGTCAAATCGAAGAAGCCTGTAGCATCATCGAAAGATCGAACCCTTTTCCCGGGGTATGCGGCCGAGTCTGCGACCACGCATGCCAGGACAGGTGTCGTCGTGGCGAGATCGACGAATCGATAGCGATCAGGAATCTCGAGCGTTTCATTGCGGACAGAGCACATGGGTCCGTCATAGAATCCCTTCCCGTAACACGGAGGGAGCGGGTGGCCATTGTAGGCGCAGGGCCATCAGGTCTTACAGCAGCGCTGGAGCTTAAAAAACGGGGTTATGCTGTTACGGTATTCGACGAACATTCAGAACCAGGGGGCATGCTTCGCTATGGGATCGCGGCTTACCGTCTTCCGAGAAAGGAACTCCGACGGGAGATCAATAGAATCCTGGAGAGAGGAATTGTCCTCCGTCTTAACACGCGTGTAGGAAGAGATGTTACCTGGGAGACTCTGACAGCAGATTTTGACATCGTCTTCCTTGCTCCGGGTTGCCAGAGATCGTGCTTCCTTGGGATTCCCGGAGAAGAAGCACAGGGAGTACTCGGAGGGGTCGAGTTTCTGCGGAGCCTTAACACCGGCAAGGATGTCAGGATCGGCAGACGGGTCGCAGTGATCGGAGGAGGATACGCCGCCGTGGAGGCGGCCCGCAGCTCATTAAGGCTGGGCGCAAAAAAGGTGACCGTCTATTATCACCGTGAACGTAAGGAGATGACAGCCCAGCCGGGTGAGATCAGGGAAGCGGAGGAAGAGGGCATCCAGATTAGGGATATGTCAACTCCCATGAGGATCATCACCCAGTATGGAAGAGTGGCACGTCTCGAGTTGACGGAGATGAGGCGTGGCCCATTCGACGAAATGGGACGTCGAACGACGAAGCCGATTCTCGGGGCTGAATTCATTGTGGCTCTCGACACGGTAATCATCGCAATCCATCAGGGAATGGACATGGAATGCATGCCGAAGGAGGGCAGCATCGAGACAGAAGAGACGCACATCCGGGTCGATAAGAACTTTCGCACATCCCATCCGAGGATCTGGGCTGGCGGAGACGGCGTGACGGGACGTGCCAGCATCGTTGCTGCCATCAAATCGGGACAGGAGGCTGCAGCAGCAATAGACAGCGCCATCCGGATGGCCATGGGAGGAGGAGAATTGGGGCCTCCTGGGAAGATCATCGAAAGGATTCCTTTTGAGGAGAGGAGGGACGTTTCGAAACAGGGACAGGTCCCGATGTCGGCCATTGAACCCCACCTTCGGCGGAGCGACTTCTGCGAAGTCCATCTGGGTTATAGGAAGCAGATGGCATTAGCGGAGGCCAGGCGGTGCCTGCAGTGCGATCTCCTATCTTCACCCTCTCCCGCGCGACGGGCATAAGCGCTAACTTAATTAGATGGCGAGATTTGAGAAAATCCCGATAGGGATATGTGAACATAGACCGGCGATTTATCGCCGGGAACCGGAACCGCAATAAAAAAGTCCCGTAGGGACGAATGAAAAAGGGATTTGAAAAATATTTAGGGGACTAAGAGTCGATCGTCCCGATGGGACGTTCGTTTCTTCTTATCTGCGCCCCGGCGATGAATCGGCGGGCTATTTTCATGAATGCCCACTCACGGGGCATCAGGGTCGGCTTAAGTTAGCGCTTATGCCCTCGACGGGAGAGGGTGGGGGTCAGGGTGACCTCGAAGCATAGATTCATGTTTGGATAGCCCGTAGGGGCGGCCCACTATGGCCGCCCGGTCTGGACTTTCACTTTTTGAGAGTTGGAAAGGGGGGGAGTGTGACAACCAAGGGTGACATTCTTGTGGTAGACGATGACGTCGACCTCAGCGATTCTCTCCGGATCATCCTGGAGAATCACGGTTATGGAGTCAGGACAGCAGCCAGCAGCCGGGAAACCCTCGCTGCCCTTGAGGCAACGGCCCCTGATGTCATCATTCTGGATATCATGATGGCTACAGAGAGTGAAGGATTCGATCTTGCCGATTCCATCAGGAAGAAGCCAGGTCTCGAGAACCTCCCCATCATCCTGCTCACCAGTTTTCTCGACAAGGTGCGGGAAGAAGGTCCTGACAGGTTCCAGCAGATCCTGGGGAGGGAGTGGCCGGCGAGGTGGTTGTTTGAGAAACCCGTGGATACGAAAAGACTCCTATCGAAGATCGAGGGAATTCTGGGAGGGAAATGACTAAACGGAAGAATTGGAATACTGGAATGTTGGAATGTTGGGGCTAACCCATAACCCCTTTTTATGGGAGAAGGATGTAGGGTGGGCAATGCCCACCGGACAATGGCATTCGGGCGAATTTGGCGTAGGGGCGGACCTGTGTGTCCGCCCAGACCAAGGGCGATCACATAGGATCGCCCATACGAAAAGCGAAAATCTTATGGGCAGATGAGACCAATTCCAAAAGGATTTGTTTCGTTCAAAAGGTGAGGCATAAATGTTTTGACAGCCGAACAAACCGACGGTCCCTTTAGAAAACCTCCGAAATCTCCCCTCCCCTCGTGGGAGGGGATTAAGGGGAGGGGGGAAGTCGCTGAAATTATTAATAAAGTTTTTAACATTCTCACCCCCACCCTCACCCTCCCCCATCGAAGGGGGAGGGGAAATTGCTTGGGGCCGGAGTTGCTTTGAGTGGTCTATTGAAATGCCTCACCTTTTGAACGTTACAAAAGGTTTTGTTTCGTATTTCGGATTTAATTTGGTAGGGCCGCTCAATCTATCGCCCGGAAGGAGGGCGCGCCGAAGAGTTGAAATCGAACTTAAAAAAATCCGTGGGGGGCTTTGACTGAGCTATAACCTTTGAAGAGGGCGCTGTCCCTTCACGAAAGCATTCGAGGATGGCGCCCGTTCTTGAACTGGGCTGGCCGGTTTTCGGCTCGACCCTCATGAACTCGATGCCTTCAGGGACCGGGAAATCCTTGACCGGTCTGTCCTTCAAGGCCTTTGACATGAAGCTTACCCAGATGGGTGAGGCGGCCTGGGATCCTGTCTCGTTTTCTCCGAGTGATCGCTCGGCGTCAAATCCCACCCACACTCCGGTCACGAGTTCCGGGGTATATCCGATAAACCAGGCATCAAAAAACTGATCCGTTGTCCCCGTCTTGGCGGCTACAGGCCTTCCGAGGGACTTGGCCCTCCACCCGGTTCCGTTCTGCACCACCCCCTCGAGTAAGTGGGTCATCAGGTAAGCGGTCTGGGGGCTGAGAATCTGGTCGTTTTCTTCTTTGATGTTTGTGGGCTGCCCACTGCCTTCTGCCTCCTGATTTCTCACCTCTGCTGAGTGCTGAGTGCCTTCTGCCTTCTGCCTCCTGTCATTTGAGTCGTCCTCTCGTCCTTCGTCCTTCGTCCTTCGTCCACGGAGAGTGCCCTCTGCCTCTTGCTTACCGATCTCAGAGGGTTGAGCACTTAGGTCGGAAGGTTGCTGCCTACTGCCTACTGCCTTCTGCCTACTGGTCTCTGAGGACTGGAGGGGCAGATGATAAGGCGGCAGGTTTTCTTCCAGCAGATTACCGTCCCTGTCGAGGACCTTCTTGACAAAGATCGGTTTGAAGGTCTTTCCCTGGTTGCTGAATACGGCATATGCCTTTGTCAACTCGTAGAGGGAGATGCTCGACGAACCGAGGGCCATGGAGAGATCACCTGCGAGAGGAGAGGAGATCCCGAGCTTCCGGGCATATTCCCGGATATAATCGATGCCGAGATCCTGGGCAATCTTGACAGTCACCACGTTGACGGAGTGGGTGAGGGCACTACGGACCGTGATGGGGCCGGAAAATTTCCCCTCAAAATTCTTCGGCTTCCAGACTCTGTCCCCCCAGTGGAACACGAGGGGCGAATCAACCACGATCGAGACGGGGGTATAGCCCTTATCCAGAGCAGAGGCATAGACAATCGGTTTAAACGCAGAGCCGGTCTGCCTTCGTGACTGGATGGCCCTGTTAAACTGGCTCTTCTTGAAGTCCCTTCCACCGACCATCACTTTCACATACCCGGTCTCCAGATCGAAACTGATCAGAGCCCCTTCGGGAGACGCCTGGCCTTCCGAAGCGGTGTGTTTCTGACGTTTCTCAATCTCTTTCAATCCGGATTCAAGTGCTTCCTGTGCGGTTTTTTGCATTCCAAGATCAAGTGCGGTATAGACCTGGAGACCCTCTTTGTATACGGCATCCTTCCCGTACTTTTCTTCGAGGTACCTTTTTACGTACTCGGCAAAATGGGGAGCTTTTTCGAGCGAGATAGTCTGTCTTGTTTGAAACTTCAATGGGGCCTGGGAAGCTCTCGTCAAATCGCTCCTGGAGATGAAGCCTTCTTCGAGCATCCGGTTGAGGATGTAGATCTGCCTCCGTTTGGCCTGATCCGGACTGCTGTAAGGTGAGTATTTGCTCGGAGCCTGGGGAAGTCCGGCCAGGAGAGCTGCTTCGGGAAGATTGAGTTCGTCCACCGGTTTTCCAAAATAGACCTCTGCCGCAGCAGCCACTCCATAGGCCCCGTGGCCAAGATAGATCTGGTTCAAATAGAGAAATAGGATCTCCTCTTTGGTGAGGTATCTTTCGATCCGATAGGCGAGAATCGCCTCCCTTATCTTTCTCCCAACGCTCTTTTCCGGAGAGAGGAGAAGGGATTTGACGACTTGCTGGGTAATCGTGCTTCCTCCCTGAAGGATCTCTCGTGAAAAGACGTTCTTAAAGAGGGCCCTGAGAATGGCAAGGTAATCTAAACCCTTATGACGAAAAAATCTTGCGTCTTCTCCTGCGACAAAGGCGTGGATCAACAGGTCAGGAATCCTGTGAAGGGAGACCACCTCCCTTCTTTCGGAGAAGTACTCTGCGATGAGATCGCCTTCCTCGGAAAAGAGCTTTGTAACGGTGGAGGGTCTGTAGTTTCGTAATGTTTCGATGCTGGGAAGATCCCTGGCGAAATAGAAATACGCGCCGACTCCGCAAACCATGACCGTTGCAGCAGAGACGAGGGCAGCGACAATGGAGATCTTTACTGTCCTTTCAAACCGCCTTGATTTCATCATCATTCTGAAGGGTTAGAATGGACATTATAATTAATGCCCCATCCTTGGAGGACACCCTCGAACCTTGAAAAATCGGTTTTAAGGCTCATTCGGCGACCAGGCTCTATTTATGAATCGGTGCAATCGTTTTTTGAATCTGTGTAATCATTTTCTACATTAATTTCTTGACTTCCTATGCGCAACTATATAATAATGAATCGGTTTTTTCAACGGGAATACTCAATTCCTGCAGCCGTTTCCAATTTCACGTAGAGGCAGACCTGCGTGACTGCCCAAAAACGAGGGCGATCCTATAGGATCACGCCTAAGCAAATTGTAGATTCACGCGGCAGGAATGATGTAGGGTGGGCATTGCCCACCAGTAGAATTTGTAGCGTCCTCATCCATTGAGCGCGGAATCCGTCGGTAATCAATGCCGACGCTACGGGAAATTGCCCATGCCAGACACCAAATCCTCCGAGACCCTTTCCATTGTTATTCCCGTTTTCAACGAAGAAGAGAATATCTCTCCTCTCTGCGACCGATTGATTCCGGTCTTGAAAAGAATGGGAAGACCTTACGAGGTGATTTTTGTTGATGATGGGAGCACAGACGGGAGCCTTGAAATTTTGCTTGACATGACGAAGAAAAATCCGGGTGTGAAGGTAATCAGCCTGTCTCGTAACTTCGGGCAGACGGCAGCGCTCAGTGCGGGCATCGATCTCTCAAAAGGGGAGATCATCATTCCGATGGATGGAGACCTTCAAAATGACCCGGAGGATATCATCCCCCTCTTGAAAAAGATCGAGGAAGGATATGATGTGGTGAGCGGGTGGAGGAAAGATCGAAAAGACCCCTTCCTGAGACGTCGACTGCCATCTCTGGTTGCCAATCGGATGATCTCCATCATCGGAGGTGTTCCGCTCCACGACTACGGATGCATGCTCAAAGCCTACCGGAGGGACATCCTGAAGAATATTCGTCTCTATGGTGAGATGCATCGCTTCATTCCGATCTACGCCCAATGGATCGGCGCCCGGGTCTGTGAGATCCCTGTCAACCACTTTGCGAGAAGGCATGGAGTATCGAAGTACGGAATGAACAGGATCGCCAAGGTCATCCTCGATCTGATGGTTGTAAAATTTTTGCTGTCCTATTCCCAGAAGCCGATCTATGTCTTTGGAGGGCTGGGCCTTTTGATGATCCTGGCAGCCATCCTCTCCGGAGGGTATGCCATATACCTGAAGCTGGTAAAAGAGGTGTCATTTATTTTGACCCCCCTTCCTCTGCTGTGTGTGCTCCTCCTGGTGTTGGGATTTCTTTCCATTCTGATGGGTTTCCTGGCCGAGATTCTCACCCGCACCTACTATGAATCCCAGGGCAAGCCAACCTATCTAATCAAAGAGACGATCCCCTGACACAATTCGGGAATAACGGAAGATTGGAACAATGGAATGATGGAAGATTGGAATATTGGGAAAAGAACAGGAACTGGAAGATTGGAATACTGGAATTTTGGAATATTGGGAAACCCCAAAGAGAAGGTTTGTTTTGAACCTATCATTCCATTCTTCTTAACCCATCATTCCACAATTCCATGAGGTTTGCACCCATTGTTCCATCATTCCAATATTCCATTATTCCAGATGACTTTGGGGTCCCTGTGTCTCTGTGGTGAATATTATGTGCGGAATTGTCGGTCTTCTCTCAACAAACAGCGTATCGATTCCTGACATCCAGGTCCTGAGGGCGATGCGGGAGAGCCTGGTTCACCGGGGTCCGGATGACTTAGGTGAATACATTCGACCTATCGACGGCAGAGGCCCCTTTATCTTCTTTGGACACAGGCGCTTAAGTATCATCGACCTTGCTGGAGGTCACCAGCCCATGTCGAATGAAGATGGCACCATATGGGTGACCTTCAACGGGGAGATATATAATTTCAAAGATCTGAGACCCAACCTGGAGAAACAGGGGCATCGATTTCAAACGAATTCCGATACCGAGGTGGTCATCCATGCCTATGAGGAGATCGGAGAGGCCTGCTTCCAAAAGTTCAACGGCATGTTCGCAATTGCCATCTGGGATGAGCGGAAGGGACGGTTGATCCTCGCGAGGGATCGTTTAGGTAAGAAACCGCTCTACTACAGCACGATTGGGGACACCTTTCTTTTTGGTTCCGAACTTAAAGCCATTATAGCGTATCCAGGTTTCCCCCGAAAACTGGACCGCCTTTCCCTCATGAAGTATCTCTTCTATGAGTTTATCCCGTGTCCTCATACGATTTTTGAAAATGCAAGGAAACTCCCTCCGGCCTCCTATCTCGTGTGGGAAAAGGGAAGGGTTGATATCCAGGAGTACTGGTCGCCATTTTCCAGGGAACACAGAGAGGAAAAACTCGATGAGGCCTCTGCTGCAGACCGGATGATGGAGCTTCTCAGGCAGTCTGTGCGAAAGCGGCTGATCGCTGATGTTCCTCTCGGGATTTTTCTGAGTGGAGGGATCGACTCAAGTGCGGTTGCCGCCCTGGCTCAGGAGGAAGTGCCGGGAAAGGTGGAGACCTTTTCGATCGGTTTTGAAGACCCTTCTTTCGACGAATCGAAATATGCATCGATGGTTTCAAAACATCTTGGTACCAACCATCATGAACAGAGGATGTCGCCGGAGGACCTGCTCAATATCGTGCCCAGTCTGGCGGACATTCTCGATGAGCCCATGGCAGATGCCTCCATTCTGCCGACCTATCTCCTTTCGAAATTCACCCGTAAACACGTGACCGTTGCCCTCGGCGGAGATGGGGGAGATGAGCTCTTTGCAGGATATCCCACTTACCTTGCTCACCGGTTTGCGAATCGGTACGAACGTATTTTGAACCCGTTACATCCGATCCTCACTTTCCTGGGGGACCTTCTTCCCGTCTCAGAGAACAATATCAGCTTCGACTTCAAGGTAAAGAAATTTCTTTCAGGAATTGGCTATCCAGCAGGAATCCGGAACTCGGTCTGGCTCGGGTCTTTTGCATTTTCGGAGCTTGAGAAGGTTCTTTCACCAGAGCTGGGAACTCCGTTTGATCCCGAGCAACTGGTTGAAGAGATTTCGCTCCATGAGAGGGAATTTCCATTTAAGGACCGGATGACGCTCCTTCAATATCTCGATATGAAGCTTTACCTCCAGGAGTCGATTCTTGTCAAGGTCGATCGGGCGAGCATGGCCTGCTCTCTGGAAGTAAGAGCTCCTTTTCTCGACCACGAACTCGTAGAATTCATGATGGGATTGCCTTCCCGGTGGAAACTGCGGGGATTGACGTCAAAGTTCCTTCTGAAGAAGGCAATGAAAAACGTTCTTCCGGAGGAAGTAATTCATAGGAAGAAGAAGGGTTTCGGGGTCCCCATCGCCAAGTGGGTCAAGGGTCCTTTGAAGGGGTTATTCTCTGACCTACTCGACCCTTCGCGGATCAGGCGGGAAGGCCTCTTCAATCCGGATTTTGTCGCCTCTCTTCTTCAAAGTCACTTACGGAATCAAAAGGACAACCGAAAACAGCTCTGGACCCTCCTCGTTTGGGAGCTCTGGTCTGACCGCTACAAGCCGGACCTGTAATCGGGGATGAGCAATCGACAAAAAATCATCCTCGCCCGCCTTGGCATTGCAAAATTCCCTTGCAATTTTGCAATGAGAATGAACGAGGGATGCCTGGCATGGAAATAGACTTCTTGCATTCGGGCGATGGGATATTCCTCCCCATCGAAGTAAAGTCGCCGGAGAAAGTAACCTACGTGGGGGGCATCCCGAGGTCTTTCTTATGGGATATCGAAAACAGGCCGCCTTACGCATAGTGATTTATCCGGGTCGCGAGCTTGTCCAGATCAGGAAAAATATATGGGCGATACCCGATTGGTATCTATTTAGGTTGAGGAATAGAGATTGGTAATTCCGAGGGGGCCATCCGTTAGGATTCTTAAACAACTCCAATGGGTGTTCTGGAGGGTATCACGTGATGGAAGAGGTGGCGCCATGGAGGGTGCAGGTATGAATGAGGTTCACACGAAATTAACCGTGCAGAAGAGCTTCTGCGTCTTTCAGCGAAGCCTCCGCGGGGTTAAGTGCCGACAGTTCCTCGGTCGCCGCGGCCCGCAATAAGCGCAGGTCCGAAGCCACCACGACAAGATCATCTTCCGTGAAAAGTAACCGCGCCGATGCTCGATGAAAGAGTCCGGTTGGAATTCGATTTGCGTTATGCTTACGACTCAGAACCGAAATTGTCTCGGAGAGAACTATAGAAGAGATGATAGCGCGCTCCGGAGCAGAGCCAAGCAAGTTATCCAGCACATAATTTACGACTTCGGAGCCAGACTCTTGATGGTAGCGCTTTACGAGCGCGCTTGCATCAAAGAAGAAATGATGCATCTTACTCCTCGCGCATTACAGCCACGAGATCAGAGAGTTTCTCGCCTTCCGAAATATACCGGGACATCTCTTTGCGAATCTCTTCTGCGGTGGGTATCGTACCCGGATCAAGGGATTGGTCGTTTTTCAAGCCTAATATGTCACGAATGAGTTGGTCGATGCTTGTTCGCCACTTTTGTTTCTGTTTCAAAGCTTCGGAATAAGCCTTTAGGAATAGAGGGTCAGAAGTCGCTTTCGTGGAAGAACCTATTCCTGCAACCGCGCTATTTTTCTCCATGAATTTTTCTCCCGGTTTGAGGCCTGTTCAATGTTCACATACCATTTTTTCAAGGAAATATCAAGGAACTATCAAGGAACTATTTAAAATCACAAATCTTTCAGGGAGGGCAAATGCTCCCAAGGTGCAAGATTCAAGGCACAAAGGGAAACCCATTTGAAATTCAAATGACGAGATTCGTTGAATTTGTGCAAATCAGGAAAATCTCAAGGCCGTTTGAGGATGTCGTGGATTCCGATCCTCCGAAGGAGGTAAACATCTCCTTGAATTTGGAGCGTAAAACGGTAGTTTTTTGTGACTCGTGCTTCCCAGATGTCAGGGAAGCCCTTCATTTTCCTAAGTCCTAAGGATGGGTGATGGGGGTTTTCCAGAAGGATTTTTAATTGCGCGTCCATCCTTTTGCGAAGCAGGGGCGGCAGATTTTTGTAATCATGGGCAAATTTGTCGCTCGGTTTTATTTTCACGGGCGTGTTTTTTAGCTCTCTATTGCAGTCTTAAACTGTTCCACTGTGCTAAATGGACCCAGGGGCCTGCCCTCGTTTATCTCTTTTTGCGCCTCTCTTTCGCCTTTCTGCCATTGTTCTGTCCACCACCAGGCCTGGTCATTATCGATAATCCTTGCTTTCAGCGCCACGGCGATCTCCTCCTCAGATAGTCCTTTGGAATGAACCATATCCTGTTTGATTTTTTCAATTTTAGCCCGGGCTCTCTTCAGGATTTTCTGTTCCTGTTTGGTCAAAGGGGTGACATTAGCTTTGGTCGATAGTTTTTGGGGGACCAGGACAATCTTTTGGTCTTCGGCCTTGGCTTCGATAAAATCCCCCTCCTCAAGATGGAGCTTCTTGAAGATTTCTTTCGGAATTGTGATCTGGTGCCTTGGTCTGAGTTTAACTACGGACATCGTTTTATCTCCTTGAAAACGTTTGGTTATCGAATAATACGACTTCCTTTCTCACGTCCTCTGCTATTTTCCAATAATAGGAAATTAAGAGAGGCGTGTCAAGAGGGGACCGTGAGGTCAAAAACAAAACGGGCTACCCGTCACGAATCCGGCGTGAAGGGCTACTGGATGGCGATTTTGTTTCGTCCCTTCTACAAACCCACCTGCGTAATCAACGGGACAACCGCAAACAACTCTGGACTCTTCTCGTCTGGGAGCTCTGGTCCGACCGCTATCATCCGACCCTCTGATCATTAACCAACCCTGCAAGACCAAGATGGTTTCGTTTTGCCGTGTGCTCCGTGCCCTTTGCGGTTTTTGAATTACTCAATGGGCATGTCAATTCCTTTTTCCTCCGGCGATTTAGGATCCCAGAGGAAGAGATAAATCGATGCATCCTCAGGAAACTTACTGAAGTTAAGGAAACTTCCATCGAAGAACCCTTTCAGAACGTAGGGAGAGTTTTTTCTGAGGTCTTTTGCCCCGAATTTCCCCACGACGATCCACAACCGGCTTCCATCTGCCACATATTGGGCGCAACAGGTCATAGAATGAAAGATCATATAAGTGCTGTTCTGATAAGCGAACGATTTCTCCACAGTAATCTTTCGTGCCGCGTCCATTTTGGCAGGAGCCTCATAGTGGCGGCCTTGCGGATACACTCCAAAATAATGGAGCATCCCCGGGATATCACCTGGGGTCCCTACGAATATCTTGTCTCCCTTTCTCAGTTGGGGTTTTAGATAAGTGACCAGGCCTCTCAAATCCTGCTTCTCCGATCGATAATAGAGAGGAAGGATCACCATGTTAGATGCAATAAAGAGGATACAGAACAGGAGCTCCAAGCGGAAAAATTTTCGTAATCGATCGAAAGTTGCCTCCATGCTGTTAAGGGACAGGTAAAGAGCAATGAAGAAAGGAGGAAGGAAATTAATAAAGTACCGGGATGAGACGAAATGGGTTACGTTAAATAATTTGCAGAAGATATAAAGTCCAGCCACTGGGAGAACGAAAAACGCGAGGAGGAATAGGGCATTTCTCCTGTTCTTTGAAAGGAAGGGAAAGAGGACCAGAAGGATGACAGAGAAAATCATGAGAGGAAAGTGAGGCACCCAGTCATGAAAAACGCCATAAATCATTGCCCAGAATGAACCGGCTTCTTCCGTGTGAAAAGGGTCCATCATGGGTGCCCCCTTATAGTTTAAGGCTACAAAAATGACCCAGGGCATGCAAAAGAGAAAAAGGAGGCTATTGAAGATGAAGAATGACGAAAGAGCGGGTCTCTCATTACCTTCCTGAATGCGATAAAACCAGAGAATCTGAGATAGGAGAATAAACGGGATCGAGCTATAGCTCGTGTGGAACAGAAGAGCAAAAAAGAGAGCAGCCGGAATTAGGTATCCTTTCCGGAGGGTTTTCAAATGCTTCACGAAGAAATAAAGGCCAACCATTCCGAGAAACATGGAGAGAGAATAGGAGCGCCCATCCTGAGAAAGGCTGATGTGGTAGGCCATGAAGGTCAGGGAAAGAGTACAGGGAACAGCGATCCCTGCTGAAAAAAGACGGGAAAGGAGATAAAGCATCGGGATGGAGAGGACGCCGAAGATCAAAGGAATGATATGGAGGTCTCTTTCGGGGTTGGTGAAGGGATAAAACAGGTGGGTGAGAACAAAAAAGAGAGGGGGATGGAGGTATGTAGGATTCTCTTTGTAGAATTTGATCTGATCTGTCAGACCATCCCTCGAGTCGTTGAATGTATAAATCTCATCCATCCAGAGCGATCTCTGGTCAAAGGTATAGAATCTTAGGGCAAAGGCAACGAGAAGGCACAGAAGCAAGAAGAAGATTTCTTTTCGTGCTGGCGTGTTGTTTCCATTCACTTTGATTTCCATTAGCTCTCCGCTCGCTTTTTTGCGATACAGAAGATAGAGACACCGAAAGGAAACGAGATATGTTTTAACAGATAGGGTTCGATTGAGAAGATCAATTTGAGGAGAAAATTCAAACCCGGTGCATTGACCTCGTTCTCTGATTCGACCCTGAACCGAAAAAGCCGAATGATTTGCCTGCCGACGAGAATGGGAAAGAACAGGAAGAAATTGAAATAAGAAAATCGCACGATCTCGAAATTCTCCTGCCTTAGTTTCTCCAGGATCTCGTGTTTAGAGTATCGCCTCTTGTGTCCCGTTACAATGTCCTGAACCCCCCAGAGGAAATAAAAGGCTGGGACGGTAAGAAAGAGAAATCCTCCTTTCTCGAGAGACCGGTAAAGTTCGCGAATCCCCTTTGAGTCATTCTCAAGATGTTCAAGGACATCCATAGCAACGATGACAGAGGCAGACCCCGCGCGAAGTGGAAGGTTGTCTAAATCGCCGTTCACGAAAGGAAGCTCCACTTTCCGTCGGGCCATAGACAGATTGTCGAAGGAGCGATCCAGTCCAATGACACTTAAGCCCGCTGAACGGAGTGTGTACAGGTTAGATCCAACTCCGCAACCGACATCAATCACGATGCTTTTTCCCGGGAGATCCATGATGGGTAGTAATGAAAGAAGTAGGCTTCTCCTGACTGAAAACCACCAATGATACCTTTCCACTTCCCATTCCGTCTGGTAAGGATTTTTTCCCATTGTAACCCAAAGCAGAATTCCAATTACTTTGGTTCTTGAACTCTTGGAGGTTCTGGAACCGTACATTTTACTTTTAGCATACCGCGGGGATATTGGAAAGAGGCATAGAGTTTGGCTCAACAACCATTTAGGGGCCCGGATAGAAATGGACAGCATTTTCTGCGGGAAGGACTCCAAAGAGATCACCAGGACAGTTCCACGACAGTGGACTTTTGCACATTGGCAAGGAGGAAGGACCATGTTGTGGCTAAGAAATAACAAAAATTGTCATCGGTTGGACAAAAAGTGAGCCTGGACCTTGGATTTTCCACGAAAATTTGACGGTGAAGATTTGTAAATGCAACTTGGTCACAGAAATAAAAAACATTAAATCAATAAGTTACACAATTTCTGGAAAAAAGGGTGGATTTAGGAGAGTTGGCATCAAAATTGCTCTAATCAATAATCAAAATCCCCGAAGGAGGTGAAGAAAAGAGAAAAAAACATTATCGAGTTGGGACTGATTTTGGTCACAGACGGCTGGTCATGGAGTTTAATTTCAGAAGGGTGCGAATTTAGTATCCAAAAACTTTAAAAGGAGGTTTGAATCATGTTGAGGAAAATGAAAGCACAGAAAGGTTTCACGTTGATTGAGTTGTTGATCGTTATCGCCATCATTGGTATTCTGGCGGCAATCGCCATACCGATGTATAAAACACAGACGATCAAGGCAAAGCTTACCGAGGTCACTAATGCGGTAAGCAACGTGGCAAGCGCCGTAGCAGCCTACAATCAGGAAGCATCGGGTGCGCTCTGGCCCGACTGCCCAGACTCCGCTAAAGTCATGACTAGCCTCGGTGTGGCAACCGGCGCACTTAACCGGCTTTCGGATGTCAAAGTAGACGGGGCGACTGGAAACATAACTGCCACAATCGCTGTTGGTATAGACGCGGCGGTTGATAATACAACTCTTATTTTGAGCCCATCGCGTAACGCTGACGGCTCCATTATCTGGGATTGGACGGGTGGGACTATACCTCAGGCCTATAAACCAAAAAGATAGTGCGGGGGCTTTGAAGGTATCTAAATAAGCACATTGGGTGCCCGGAGAATGACGCGAGAAGGGTTATTCTCCGGGCACCACCATATTCGATGTGAAACGAGCTAATTTTCCCGAAAGCCTTTGAGGAGTAATGTGAAGGTTCCCAAAGGGGGGTTCACCCTTATAGAGTTATTGGTGGTCATCGCAATTATCGGAATTCTGACTGCGGTAGCGATTCCGTTTTATCAAGGACATAAGATCAGGGCAAAATTGACAGAAGTCGAGAACACGATGCTAATTCTCAAAAGCGCTGTGACGACGTATCATCAGGAGAGGGATTCCTGGCCCGACTGCTCCAATAAAAACGAGGTCCAGAATAGCCTCGGCGTTGCGGTGGGAGCTGTTTCAAGAGTCCAAGAAATATCGGTTGTCAATGGAACCATCACTATAAGAATACAAAGTATCGATGCGATGGTCGACGGTGAGTCATTGATTTTGATACCTAATTTAAACGGAGACGGCTCCATCAGTTGGAGATGGGATTGGTCTGCTGGCTTTCCGATTCATTTAAGGCCCAGAACGTGATAGCACAAGGAAGATCATGCCGATAAATCAAACCAAGGGAATTACGCTGATCGAGTTGCTGGTCGTGATTGTCATCGTTGGTATTCTTGCGGCCATCGCTATCCCGGGTTATAATGGTTATCTCCAGCGAGCGCGAAGGTCTGATGCAAAGGTTGCGTTGGAACAGCTCAGAGCCGCTCAGGAGATGTTCAGGGCCGAGAGGGGAAGGTATGCGAATACCGTTGATGATGCTCCGAATGACCCGTTAATTATTCTCCAGAATAGCTGGGGAGTTCCAGTGACCGCCGGAGATTATGATGTGATTTTCAACGTTTCGAGTGGCACTGCTTTCACTGCTGAAGCAGTTCCAAATAGCGCCAGACAGGCAAGCGATGGAAGTCTGTTTATCGACCAGAACGGGACCAAAACGCCCGCTGATAAATGGGCCAAATGATCGAGCGGGCAAAAAATGTGAATAGCCAAAAAGCAAGGTAAATCAAATATTTATCTTGCTTTTTTTATTTTTCCATTATAATGTGTGTTCGGGGTTTGCTTTCACTACAGAGACACAGAGGTCACAGCGCGGCGTAGCCGCAACCAAAGACGATGAACGATGGACGACGTACGATAAACCATGAGGAGATTTTGCTTAATAAAATTTCAAGAAACTGAACGTTAGTAATACAAAGTTTGAGAGAGAACACTCTGATGGGAATCATGAAATTTAGAACATTTGAGGATGCAGACCGGTTCGAAATGGAAGGGAAAGGAATAACCTGGCATTTCAGACCCGACAAGAAGTATTTGAACCGCGCCCTCAAGATTCGTTTCCAAATACCATTTCCCCGAGGTCTGTATAAGTTTAAGACCTTTGAAGAGGCTGAAGAGTGGGAAATGCGATGGTGGGTTAAGAGTGGAACTGCAAAAAGAACTGATTAGGCTGTGTGACAAATTCAATCATGAAGGAGTCAAGTACATCGTCATTGGAGGGTGCGCGATTATTCTTCACGGATATTTTAGAACAACCCACGACATTGATGTCCTGGTGGATCCTGTTGAAGAGAACGTTGCGCGATTGAAAAAGGCTTTGCATGACCTGTTTGGAAGCGAAGAGGTCCTTGAAATCCGGGAGGATGATATTGAACGATATGCTGTCGTTAGGGTTGCTCCTGAATCAGAAGAGATTGTAATCGACTTGATTGGGAAAATAGGCAAAATAACGTTCGACTCTGCCGGGAAAGATATTGAGGAAATGGAAGTTGAGGGAACCAAGATTCCAGTTTGCGGCCTCGCAACGCTCATAGAAACCAAGAAAGGGGTAAGGCCGAAAGACAAGGAAGATCTGCTTTTCCTAATGGGCAAGAAGGAATATCTTGAAAAGGATAAATTGAATTAAGGAGAGTATCAGGAGCAGCAAATACTAAGCGGAGCAGAAAATTGTTCAGGTTCACCGCAGGGCCACTGAGGCCACAAAGCAGCGGTGAAAATGGTTCGGTAGTAAAAGGTCTGGTATGGACTTATCCATTATTATTCCAATGTTCAATGAATCCGAAAACGTGAAGACGACCCTGAGTCGTGTTGAGGAAGCACTGTCCTCCTTCGAGGGGGATTACGAGATAGTTTGCGTGAATGATGGTAGCACGGACAACACCCTTGATATTTTGAAAGAAGTGGCATCTGAAAATAAAAAGGTGAGGGTGGCTTCGTATCCGAGGAACATGGGCAGAGGAATGGCCATTAGGACTGGTTTCAAGGAAGCGAGGGGCGAAATCGTCGTATCTATAGACGCGGACTTGAGCTACGACCCTCATTACATCCTTGACCTTGTCGGGGTTTTGAAGAAAGAGGAAGACGTCGACTTTGTTCTTGCGTCGCCATATATGCCGGGGGGAGGGGTTCAGGATGTTCCGGCCCTGCGGCTCTTGATCAGCAAACTCGGAAACAGAATCCTTCGGATGGCGATGCCGAATCACATTTACACGTCAACCGGGATCTTCCGGGCCTATCGAAGAAGGGTCCTTGATTCTCTTGAGCTTGAATCGGATGGCAAGGAAATTCATCTCGAGATCCTATCGAAAGCAATCGCCCTCGGTTTCAGGGTGAAAGAAGTCCCTGCGATTCTCACGGGAAGAAAGAAGGGGAGATCCAAATTTAAATTCCGAAAGACCGCGATCTCCCATCTGGAATTCTCGGTTTTTGAAAAACCGATGATTTTATTTGGTTTTTTCGGCCTTTTAACCATTGGCGTAGGTTTCCTGATCGGCCTTTATATCGTATACCTCCGTTTCGCGGGTGAATTGAGTGCGGGCAGACCATTGATCACGTTCGCGCTCCTGTTGATCTTAGGAGGAATTCAAATTCTTTCCTTCGGATTCGTTGCCTTACAAATCGTCTCATTGAGAAGGGAAATTCTGCGAATTCAAAAGGAGAATTTGGAGCTGAGAAAGGAAATAAGGAATCTTGATAAGGAAGCCATGAATTCAGGAATAAGGAGAAGCTAAATAGAACCTTTCATTAGTTTCGCTTCCTGTATTCCTGCATTCCTTATCATAAGGAACCCATGAATTCAGGAAAAGGGCTCGAACATGAAAAACTGACCGAACAAATCATCGGGTGTGCGATTGAAGTTCATAAGAAATTAGGACCCGGATTCCTCGAATCAATCTATGAAAACGCGTTCGTCATTGAATTAAGAAAACGGGATATTCAGGTGGAACAGCAAAGGGAAGTTGTCGTCAAATACGAAGGACTCGAAATTGGAAGGCATCGGCTCGATCTCATTGTCGCTAACACGATCGTTGTTGAGTTGAAGGCAGTAAAGAACATTGAGGACATCCATTTTGCGATTGTGAGATCTTATCTTAAGGCCCTCGGAAAGGAACACGGGTTGCTTATCAATTTCTCCAAGCCCGTGCTTGAAGTCAAGCGAGTTATTTATAAGTAGGTTTGGTTTTTTTTCAATTCCTGTATTCCTGCATTCCTTATGAGAAATTCAATTCTCTTTATCAGTAATGCTTTTCCTGACTTTTCCTCATCGTATCGGGGGATCTTTATCAAGAGCATGGCTTCCTTGTTGCAGGAGGATGGTTATCGAATCTCCGTCGTTACACCCAAGATTTATGACGATAGCCCTTGTTTTGAGAACCAGGGTGGCCTCAAGGTCTACCGGTTTCCATTCTTTGCAGGCAACAAGCTCCTGATCGAATACGACAAGATCCCGTATCTGAAAATGATTCTTTATTACCTCTCCGGGATAATCCTGAGTTCCTATGTTCTTCTCAAAAGTAGATGCTCCCTGATTCATGCCCATTGGGCAATTCCTACGGGCCTGATTGGGGCTCTGGTCGGAATGGTCCTGAGAAAACATTTGATTGTTACGATCCATGGATCGGATCTCAGGATGGCCATGGAGCATTCCGGATTTGTCAGGAAGCTGTTCGTTTTCGTATGCAAAAGGGCCGCCCACGTGAACTGCGTTTCAGAAGCCCAGGAGAACGAGATCGAAAAGCTCGGTATCACGCGAGGCAAAGTATCGACGTTTCCCATGGGTGTAGAAGAAACCTTCCTCAAGGCGGGACAGAACCGAGGCAGAATTTCTGCTAAGAGACCGTTTACCGTTTTAAGCAACCGGAATCTCCTGCCGATCTATAATGTCTCTCTACTGATTCGAGCGATCCCCGGGGTCCTCAAAGAAGAACCTGCGACGAGATTTCTCATCGCGGGTGAGGGGGCTGAAAGGGAAAACCTGGAGAGGGTAGCGAAGGAGTTGAAAGTGAGCCAATCGGTGCAATTTCTTGGAAGGATTCCACATCAAGAAATGCCTGGTCTCTTATCGGAAGCCGATATTTATGTTTCAACGTCTCTGTCAGACGGGACCTCTGTCTCATTGCTTGAGGCCATGGCGGTAGGAAGTTTTCCGGTTGTTACGGACATTGCTTCAAATCGGGAGTGGGTTGCCGATGGTGAAAACGGATTCTTGGTTCGGGCAGACAGCGCGGTTCTTCTTGCTCAAAGAATTGTTGACGCCATTCGAAACGGGAGCCTCTTGGACAAAGCTCGCCAAAGGAATGTGGAAATAGTTCAGACAAAAGCCTACTGGAAAGAGAATATAAGAAGGGTTATTGAATTGTATCGAAATGGTCTGTAAGCATTTTTTTTCAAACCAGTGTTCATTCGATGAACGTTTGCAGGTCAAAAAAATGAAAATTCTCTATCTGACCCTGGAGAACCTCTCCCTCCATAAAGGATCAGTGGTTCATATCAAGGAAGTCATTGGTGGCCTTCGGGAACGGGGACATTGGGTTGGTTTAATGGCGAGGTCCTCGACCCAAGTGGAGGATGCCGACCACTTCTACAATCTTCGTAGCAAATCGCCGTTCCTCAAAGGTTGCTCGCAATCTGGAAGAGGATCTTACGCGGTATCGGCGGTATTGCTTTTTCTCTATCTTCTTAAGGTTCTCCCCGAGTACGACGTCATCTACGCGAGGGATTATCACACCGTTATGATTGCTTTATTACCGAGGATCATTTGCAGGAGGAAACTGGTTTTTGAAATCAACGGTTTGGCAAGTGAAGAACTCAGGCTTAAGGAAAATTCTTGCTCAAATCGGATTCTTGTTATTCTCGTCCAAAGCGCCGAGAGGCTTGCAACGAAGTTTTCGGACCGGGTTATATCTGTAACCACCCAAATTGCAGCTTACATAGTTGATTTTTTCCACTGCGACCCAAACAAGGTGAAGGTGGTTCAAAATGGGGTCAATACAAAGAAATTCTATCCAATCCAGGACGTCGCTATTCTCGCGGAATGGAAAGAAAAACTGGGCGTTTCAAAGGAGGAAATCATCATAGCCTTCATTGGCAACTTGGCTCCATGGCAGGGAGTGGATTACCTTATACAGGTCGCTCCTTTTCTGATTAAAGAGTTCAAGAATATCAGAGTTTTAATTGTTGGTGATGGCATTCTAAGAGATCAATTGGAAAAAGAGGTTAACAGCTTGGGGGTCTCAGATCACTTTCTCTTTACAGGAATGGTGCACTATGATGAAATCCCCCTGTACATCAACATCGCTGACATTTGCATCCTTCCAAAACGGCGACTCAAGTCCGGCTATTCTCCAATCAAGCTTTACGAATACATGGCGTGCGGAAAACCAATCATTTCATCAAGAGTGGACGGCCTTGAATTTATCGAACCAGAGGGAATAGGAATCCTTACAGAACCAGGAAATATCAACGACATTCAATGCGCTCTCCTTACGTTGATCCAAAACCCAGAGAAGAGGAGAGAGATGGGGGAAAGAGGGCTTCGGTTAGCCCGTGAGAGATTCGACTGGAAACAGAAAGTGGCCGAAATTGAAAGGATTTTACTCGAATTGGCATAAAGCTTGCTTTTTTATAATAGACGTGAATGCTGCGGAGAAACGGTCATGGAGGTGGATTTTCAGAAAAGTTATTTAGCTTTAAGGAGTTATGTCTCATATTTTTTTGTCTCGAATGTTCACGGCATGAACATTTTTGGGAGTGAAATGGGCAGTTTCTAACCATCATGACCCAGCTTCAATGCAGGACGACACATCTTATGACAAACTTAAATCTTTTCAGACCACCGGAGGAAATGAGAGAATTGAACCTCCTCCAAGAACTGGAGAAGAACCCGGTTGTTTCGCAGCGGAAGTTGTCTAACAAATTCGGAATCGCCCTTGGAGTGACCAACGCCTGCTTGAAACGGATGGCCCGAAGGGGATGGATTCGAGTAACAGGGTTGAATCATCGAAGAATTGGTTATTATTTGACCCCTAAGGGCTTCGCTGAAAAGGCCAAGTTGACAGTCCATCTCATATCCTGGACCATGCAGCATTACTCCGTGTTGAAAGACCTGATCGGTAAAGGGCTTTGGGAGATGCAAAATGATGGGGTAGAAAGGGTCGTTTTTTATGGAGTGAGTGACGAGATGGAGATCGCTTACGTGAGCCTTCAGGGTGTGAACCTTGAACTCGTCGGGATCGTAGAGGATGAGGATAAAATAGATCGCAAAGAGGTTTTTGGTTTTGAGTTGAGGGATGTTCGGCAGGTCGAAATATTAAAACCGGAGGCCGTCCTGATCACTTCTCTCGCTAATCAGGCTGAAAGAACAGCGAAGTTAAGGAATCTTGTCGACTTGGAACGGGTTCGCATATGGAGTATTCCAGCTCTTTAGCCCCTGAATTGATCATCGAACCGTCGAAAGGATGGGGCTCTCTGAAACTGGGGGAGTTATGGCAGTACCGTGAGCTGCTGTTCTTCCTCATCTGGCGGGATGTAAAAGTGCGGTATAAGCAGGCAAGCCTTGGCATTGCGTGGGCAATTATTCAACCTCTGATGACGATGGTGATCTTCAGTGTGATCTTCGGCCAGTTAGCCAAACTTCCTTCGGATGGCATCCCTTATCCTGTTTTCAGTTACGCAGCCCTGTTGCCCTGGCAGCTCTTTTCAGGGGCCCTGACCCGATGCGGTACATCGCTTGTTGGAAATGCCAACTTGTTGACCAAGGTTTACTTCCCGCGCCTTATCATTCCGCTTTCTGCGACTCTAAGCGGTTTGGTGGACTTTGCCATTTCGTTTATCGTCCTGTTGGGACTGATGCTCTATTACCGTATGTTCCCCACTTGGGCTGTTCTGTGGTTGCCGCTGCTGGTCATCTTTACCTTGGTGACAGCCCTGTCTGTTGGATTGTGGTTGTCCGCGCTGAATGTTGAGTACCGAGACGTGCAGCATATTATCCCCTTTCTCATTCAGGCCTGGATGTTTGCTTCACCGATTGTCTACTCCGCCGAATTGATACCGTCAGGTCCGTGGCGGTTTATCTACGGACTGAACCCGCTGACCGGAGTGATTCAAAGCTTCCGCTGGGTTCTTCTTGGAGCCCGTCCTCCTCAGGAGTGGATACTCGTATCCGTGGGAGCTGTGACAATGCTGTTGGTAACAGGACTATATTATTTCAGACGAATGGAGAAAATCTTTGCGGATGTGGTTTAGCCATGGGTGAGATTGCCATTCAGGTTCAGAAGTTGGGGAAGAAATACCGAATTGGAATCCCTCAAGCACCCTATAGGACCCTCAGAGAGGTGATCATGGGGGGGATCGGCGGTTCGCTGCGTCGCCTTCGAAATTCGCCGGCCTCAAAGGCGAATGCGGAAATTCTATGGGCTCTCAGGGACGTGTCGTTTGAAATCAGGCAAGGTGAGGTCTTAGGGATTATTGGCCGAAATGGAGCAGGAAAGACCACGCTTCTCAAAATTCTTTCCCATATTACAGAGCCGACAGAAGGCCGGGCGATCCTTCATGGAAGGGTCGGTTCCCTTCTGGAGGTGGGAACGGGCTTTCATCCCGAACTGACCGGACGGGAAAACTTATACTTGAATGGCGCCATTCTCGGGATGAAGCGTAATGAGATAAAACAGAGGTTCGATGAAATTGTTACCTTCGCGGAGGTTGAAAAGTTTATCGATACACCGGTGAAACATTTTTCGAGTGGCATGTACCTTCGCCTGGCCTTTGCGGTTGCTGCCCACCTGGAACCGGAGATCCTGTTGGTAGATGAAGTCCTGGCGGTAGGGGATGCGGCCTTCCAGAAGAAGTGCCTTGGAAAGATGGGCGACGTTGCCCAGGAAGGGCGAACCGTGTTGTTCATAAGCCATAACATGCAGGCCGTTCGGACGCTTTGTAAAACCGCTCTGTTGCTAACGGATGGGAGAATCGAGACGCAAGGCGAAGTCCATTCGGTGGTCAATACGTACTTAAGCAAAGGGTTGAGAAATATTGCCGACCGGGTTTGGGAGAACTTGGAAACCGCACCGGGAGGTGAATTCATCAAAATACGGAGCGCAAGAGTCATCCCCGACACGGACAATCAAGGTCAGGTGATTACCGTCAAAACTCATTTTCGCATCGAGTTTGTCTTTCGCCTCACCCTGCCTGAAGCTCTCTTTTATATTGGTTTTCACTTCCGGAGTATATCCGGAGAATGTATTTTTGTTTCAGCTTCTACGCCCAAGGTAATCAGGCAGGGAATGTATCAAAGCACATGCTTCGTGCCCGGGGAGTTTCTAAATAGCGGTACCTATACTCTGGAGGTTTATTTCGTCAGAGATGGTCAAGTTGTCCTTTATCAGGCATCTGACCTACTTGTTTTTGAAGTTCATGAGGCAGAAAGAGAACCCGGAAGTTGGCTTGGAAAAATACCGGGCGCGGTCAGGCCCAAACTGAAATGGAATATGGCTCCTGTTCCAATAAGTTAGCCTCCCGGGAATAGATCCTGCTGGAGATCATAGAAGGAGATTTTATGATCCGGAAAGACTACTTGGCCTTTGGCAAACCCGACTTTGGGGAGGAAGAAATTGCTGCCATGACTCGGGTCATGCGTTCCGGCTGGGTTGGGATGGGGCCCGAAACGATCGCCTTTGAACGGGAATTGTCTCAATTCCTGGATTCTCCCCATGTGGTGACGGTCAACTCGTGTACTTCGGCTTTGTTCCTCTCCCTGCTTGTCGTGGGTGTTGGTCCGGGGGATGAAGTGATCTGTCCCAGTCTGACCTGGTGTGCGACGGCAAACGCGGCCTTGTATCTCGGGGCGATACCGGTTTTCTGCGATGTGGATCCGGATACTCTGTGTGTGACGCCAGAACTCGTTCGAGAGAAATTGACGCCAAAAACCAAGGCCGTGATGGTTGTCCATTTTGGAGGATTCACGGTTGAGGTTGATGAGATCCGTGCCCTTCTTCCTGATCATGCAGCGATTATTGAAGACGCAGCCCATGCACTGGGGTCCAGGTATGCGAACGGACGGCCGGTTGGTTCGTCCGGGAATTTGACCTGTTTAAGTTTCTACGCCAACAAAAACCTTTCCACCGGGGAAGGGGGAGCCCTCGCTGTGGCTGACGGAACCGTAGCAGATCGACTGCGTTCACTCCGTCAAAATGCAATGCCAGCAGACGCATGGAAGCGCTATAGTTTTCCGAAGTCGGTACCCCAGTGTGAATTAAGAGAACTGGGTTACAAGATGAACTATACGGATTTACAGGCCTCCATCGGCAGGGTTCAGTTGAAGCGGCAACCCGAGTTCTCCGCCATTCGTCTGGCCACTGCCAAACACTACTATGAGGCACTTCAAACGATCATTCCTCCTCTAAGGTTTCAGAAAGATATTCTTCATCCGAGCCATGCCCGTCATCTGTTCATCATACAAATGACGAAAGGGCGGCTTTCAAGGGATGATCTCTTGTTCGCGTTGCGTGCTCAAAATATAGGAGCAAGTATTCATTATGCGCCACTCCATCTCATGCCCCTCTACCGTGGCCATGAGCAGAGCGCTCTTCCGAATACAGAAAACGTTTCCAAGCGAATCATGACCCTGCCGATCAGCGCAAGTATGAAGACCGAGGATGTCGACTACGTGATCGTGCAACTTAAAGAATGCATGGAGTGAAAGGGAAAATATGGTATGAAAAACTCCACGCTAATTGCTGAAAAGTGTTCAACCACAAAATACGGCTTTTATGGTCGCCTTAAGGCCGAATTTCCATCTCAAGTTATAGTGGATAATACGGAATTATGTAACTTAGTGTGTGTTCATTGTGCTCATTCAATATTTAAAAACTCCGAGTATTATGCTGGGCGTTCACTTCATCCTGACTTGAATGTTAAGTTGGTGGATGAAATCCGCCAACATGGTCAAAACATCACTCAGTATATTCGCTATAGCAGTGAAGGAGAACCTCTCCTTGATCCCCACATTTACGAGATGCTCGAATACGCTGTCAGAAATTCGGGGGTGACAGTAACACTCACCACAAACGGCACGCTGATGAACGAGGAGCGGATTGAACGACTGCTTGCTGCGGGCGTCGGCGTAATTGACATCAGCATTGATGCGTTCGCGCCTGAGACTTATGCAAGAATTCGAGTCAATGGCGATCTAAATGTCACACGGACTAACGTCCTGCTGCTCATCGAGATGGCGAAACAACTGGGCGGCCATACGAAGGTGGTTGTTAGCTACATCGAGCAACCTCAGAATGTCTACGAAACGAATGACTTTGAAAGGTTCTGGAAAGATAACGGGGCGGATTATGTTGTTATACGGAGGCTGCACTCAAATTCGGGAATAATAGTTGATATTGCCAATCCGATGCGCAAAGAAAATACAAGGCAACTTCGACGCCCCTGCCCCTATCCATGGGAGAGGATAATTCTAAATCCCCGGGGTTATCTTAGTTTTTGTCCTGCTGACTGGACGCACGGCTCAACTATTCCGCATGCCGATTATCGAATCACAACAATCTTTGACACGTGGCAGGGTGATTTTTATCAGAAACTACGAGAGGCACATCATACAAACAACTTCACCCATCATGGATTTTGTGGGCAGTGTCCAGATTGGAAAATCATAAACTGGCCAAGTGAAGGCCGGAGCTACGCTAACATGATTGAAGAATTCAAAGAGATAGAATGAAAATGATTCCTCATTCCAGGCCGTGGTTGACGGAGGCTGACACCTCAGCCATTATGGCGACTTTGCAGTCTGAGATGATTGCACAAGGAGAGCAGACCCGTGCCTTTGAGGATGCGCTGAGCCTTTGGGTTGGCATTGAAGGTGGAGGTGTGGCCGTGGGCAGGGGAGCAGCAGCCTTAGTCTTGGCATTGTTAGCATTAAGAGTTGGAGTGGGCGATGAAGTTGTGATGCCCACCTATGTGTGCCCGAGCGTGTTTGAGGCGGTTCTGAGCACTGGTGCGACGCCCGTTCTATGCGATGTAGGCTGCAGTTGGGTGGTTACGGCCGAAAATGTGGAAAAACATCTTACCGGGCGGACAAAAGTCCTTCTTGTGCCTCACATGTACGGGATTTTTGCGCATGTCGACTCCTTTCGTCAGTTTGGGATTCCCATTATTGAAGATTGCGCACAAGCCATTGCCGACAAGGGTCAAAGACAAGTGGCAGGGGACATCGGTGTTTTTTCATTCCATCCTACCAAATGTCTGACAACGGGTGAAGGCGGCATGGCCGTTTCCGCGAAGAAAGATCTCGTGAGTGCGATGCGTGTCATCAGAGACGGCAGTCACAACTCGGATCGGGGTCGGCTCTTTTCGCCACTATCTGATATTGCAGCCGCGTTGGGATTAAGCCAGTTGGCCCGGTACTCACAAGCACTGCATCGTCGCCTGACATTGGCGCTTAAGTACAAGGCGGCGCTGGAACAGGTTTTGAGTGACAGTTTCGGAGATGAAGTCGTGGCAGCATATGCGCAAAGCATGTTCTTTCGCTTTCCAATCTCTGTCCCTGGTGGCTTGGAAGCCTTCCAGGAATCATTTGCCCAAAGGCACATTGCCGTTCGAAGAGGCGTGGATAGGCTCCTTCACCGCTGCGTGGGCCTACCCGACCAAAAGTTCCAAACGGGGGCGACGTTGTTTAACAGCACCATTTCACTCCCAATTTACCCGGCACTGACTGAGGAAGAGCAGGCCTACTGTATCAAAACTGCCGTAGAGATTTTTTCTAAGCAAGGCCGTTTGTCGGTCAAGTGAAACAGTTTCGACCTTTACCACAATGAGGAAAAACATTACGACTCCACTCATCCAGCAAATCGAAGAATTGGTGAAAGACGTGCCCGGCTGGTCACCCGTTGACCAACTCTATACGCTCTTCAATCTGGTCTATCTTACCACGGATCTGAACGGCGACATCGTTGAAATAGGCTCTTGGTGCGGAAGGTCGGCCTCCGTTTTGGGACTTGCTGCCAGACTGACCGGGAACACCAAGGTTCATTGTGTCGATCTCTTCCCCGAAAAGGATGATTGGAGTCAGAATGAAGATGGAAGCTACTCATTCGAAGTAGAAATCGGAGGGATCATTTATAACAGTTACAGGGACCAGACCGTATGGAAAGAACCTTATGAACGAGACGTCGCCCCCCTTTATGAACGGAAACATAGCGTCCTGGATATTTTTCGAGAGATGGTTTCTAAAAACGACTTGGAAGATTTGATCACGGTTTACAGGGGGGATTCCGCAGTATTTGTGAGGTCTGTGCCCCCCGATTTCAGATGCAAAGTAGCCTTTATCGACGGTGATCATAGCTATGAGGCAGTATGTCATGATATTCGAAACATCGATCCGTTCCTGGTCGTAGGAGGATGGATCTGTTTTGATGATGCCTTCTCAGGTTATACCGGTGTGAATAAGGCGATCGAGGATTGCATCATTAAAAATCATGACTATGAACTCGGACAACTAATGACCAGGAAGTTCTTTATCGCCCGAAAGAAGAGGGGGGAGGTGATCCTTCCCATCACGTCTTAGATGTTCGATGAGGGCAGAAATGAGCGATATGTCACTCAGGCACGAACCTGAACGGATACAGAGAGAAGCACTGGAAGATCTCTATGAAATCACCGATCTAACGGTCTTCGAAATGTTTCGGAATTTCCCTGTTTTCACCCCGAGATTTAATCTTGCCCGATTCCTTGTGCACTACGAGATATTTAAGAAGGTTGTAGGGCTGCCCGGGGTAATTGTCGACCTGGGGGTGTACCGGGGTGCCTCCACGTTTACGTGGGCAAAGCTATGCGAAATTTTTTGCCCCACCGATGTCCGGAAGGTTGTATATGGGTTTGACACGTTCACGGGCTTTCAGTCTTTAAGCGAAGAGGACGGACCGGTAAATGCTCAACAGGATGTCAAACCAGGAGGCTATTTTGGAGGTCCTTCCGTCGAAAGAGACCTTCAACTTGCCCAAAAGGCGATGAATCATGATAAACATCTACGGCATCTGAATCGAATTGAGTTCATCAAGGGGGATGTGGTTAAAACTATTCCGGAGTTTGTGGCTTCCAGAGGAAATGGACTCCGGGTGGTTCTCTTGAATCTTGACCTGGACCTTTACGATCCCACGCGCGTGGCGCTGGAGCATTTCGTTCCGAGGATGGTGAGAGGGGGTATCATTATCCTAGATGAGTACGCTGTGGACACGTTTGGAGGCGAGTCCAAGGCTGTCGATGAGTTTTTCGTCAAGACCTATGGGAAGAAAGCCATGATCAAGAAATTAACGTGGCATAGTAACCCATCGGGATACATCGAGGTAGATTTTTGAGGGTAGGGATTATTCAGTCAAACTATATCCCATGGCGTGGATATTTCGATTTCATCGACGAGGTGGATTTGTTTGTTTTTCACGACGATCTCCAATATACCAAAGGGGATTGGAGAAACAGAAATAAAATTAAAACGCCGAAGGGACTCGTCTGGCTGACGGTGCCGGTGAACTACGAGCAAACGTCGCAACGGATCTGCGACACCCGGATCGATTACTCACAGAAATGGCGGGAAGGGCACCTCCATCGATTTGAAGCGAACTATGCCAAAACACCATTTTTCATGGAAGCCATGAGCCTTTGGGAGGAAGGTCTATCTTGTGGTGATCCGACGATCAGTCAACTCAACATTCGGTTGATTAAGCTGATTTCAGGTTACCTCGGGATCACAACGCCTTTTGCCCTCTCTTTTGACTACGCCGTGATGGGAACGAAAACGGACCGATTGATCCAGATCCTTAAGAAGGTGGAGGCAACCACCTATCTGTCTGGGCCTCGTGCGAAAGGGTATCTGGATGAAAATCTCTTTCGCGATCATTGCATTGGTCTTGAATATAAAGGCTATGATTACCCTCCTTATCCACAACCCTGGGGTGATTTTGCCGGAACGGTATCGGTGTTGGACCTGATCGCAAATGCCGGAAGAACGGCCAGGGATTATCTGAAGAGCCAGATGCCTAACACGGTCGCAGTAGGGTGAATGATGCTTTTGAGAGACGCTCAAAGACTGGAGGATGTATTGCTGGAGATTTCTAAGGGAAATGCGGTTGACGAGTCGCAACTGCTACCCTTTCTCTGTCTGGAGGAAAACGAGAAACGTTGCGAGGTCAACGCCAAACTCGCAGCAGCCTGCGCTGAGGCAGGGAATTTGGAGCAAGCTAAGACATTCGTCGAGCGCGCGTGGATCCTTAGCAGGTTTTCTGCCGATTTGGCGCCCCTTTATAGCAAGATCTGTTCATCACTGGGCGACATCCCGTCTATCCGTAATGCTTATAAACGATTAGGATTGAAAAGATCCGAAGAAGGGGACGTTTCGGGGGCGATCCATTATTTCGATCTGTGGCAATACACGCACGCCGCCTTTACCAACGTGGACCGATATGAGTACGATTTCGATATTCTGGGAGCCATGGACCGTCTCGCAGAACGTTATCGTTTTCCGCTTAGGCGGGAGATCTCATCCCCTAAGGGTCGAAGAATCAGATTGGCCTATCTGGCGAAAGGGGTGGCAGAAACGGGATCGGTGCTCCTAAAGATAAATCTTCTCTTTGCCAAGTTCCATGATCGATCGCGGTTTGAGCTGACATTCTTCACGCCGGAGACAGAGAAAACCATTCTGAACTCCGCAAGGGGAAAGGAGAATATCAAGCTCTTCGAACAGGTCAACTGCAAGGTCATTTGGGCGCCTGACTCGAAGACCCTGGAGGAAACGGTCCTTACGGTCGCTCAAAAGATTTATGAAGCGAAACCTGACCTTCTGATCAGCAGTGCCGCCTTAGCCGATTTCAAGCATTACTTTCTGGTGTCGTTACGCCCGGCCCCTATTACCCTCGGGTTTATTCAAGGACCCCTTCCGCAGTTTGCTCCTCTCTGTCTCGACTGGGGGATAGCGTGGGTCAGACATCCTCTGATCGATTGCCCGGTGGGGTGTTCCTTGGTAGATTTGGAGGAGGAGTTGCCCCGGAGAAAGGAGGTGATTCCCTACGAACGGCGTCAATTGAATCTACCCGAACATAGCCTCTTATTAATGAGTGGCGGGCGCCATGTGAAGTTTCAGGACCCGGAATGTTGGAAAGCGATCATCGACGTTCTCGGTAAACATTCACATGTTTTTTACCTAGCGGTTGGAGTTCAAGAAGATCAACTTCCTTTCTTGGCACCAATGGTTCCGCATGAGGTCAAGGACCGGATTCGATTCTTTGACTGGAGAACGGAAGGGGATTACCTGAAGATTCTCTGTCTGGCGGACATCCTGATTGACACATTTCCATCGGGTGGCGGCGCAATCCTGTTCGACGCGATGGCCCTCGGGATCCCGGTAGTATCGTTTAAGAATAACTATATGAGGCGGTTTGATCAAACCGATTGGTCGGTTGCTGAGGAGGTCGTTCCCATCCCGGAGATGATCGTTCCGCGAGGAGATTTTGGTCGTTTCAAGGCCGTCGTCTCGAGATTAATTGAAGACGAAGACTATCGCCAGGACATCGCCGATCGATGCCGAAAGGACGTTCATGAAAAGCGCGGTAACCCTCGCCGAATGGTTCAGAGATGTGAAGAGATTTACCTCAAGCGGATCAAAAAAGAGCGGGCCCAGAATGCTCCTGGGGGGCACGACAGCAAAACATTCCAGAAGGGAATAGGCAGGATTACGGGAAGGCTATGGCGAGTCTTTGCCAATCAGAGCAGACATACAGCAAAGGAAGATAGATAATGGAACTCTGCCGCATGGCAGGTTTTGACTGGTGTGATCTGATATGAAACGCTGGACCAGTGAGAGGACGAATAGATTAAAGAGGTATCTGTTGCGGAAATCCCTTTCCGTGACGGGCTTGGCAGCACGCTTCCTTTCCCCGATCTTGGCCCCGATCATTACTTACATGGCGAGGACTGGGGTTGGAACGGACAAATGTCTCCGCTGGGGGGCTCTTCCAATGCCAGTGCACTTCTATTCGCCCGTCCCAGATTTAGGGGATTTAGAGAAACGTCAGGTCTGGGATCGCAAGAGCGATTTAGCGGGCCTTGATTTTCAACCGGAGGGCCAGATCGAATTTCTTTCAGGACTGGGCAAGCAATTTGGATCCGAATGTGACTGGCCCCCAGATCCCCAAGCGAATCCATTCGAGTTTTATACTGAAAATGGAACGTTCAGTTATGGATGTGCGGCCGTCGTCCACTGTATTCTCAGGTATTTTAAACCACGTCATGTCATTGAAGTCGGATCAGGAAACTCGTCCCTCGTTATTTCAAAAGCGTTGTCTCTGAATACGAAAGAATCGGCTGAGACGATTGAGTACAACGTGGTGGATCCTTATCCTCGCTCCATCATAGAGAATGGTTTATCCGGGGTGACGCAAATTGTCAAAGAACCGGTGGAGCGAATGGAAACGAGCTTCTTTGACCAACTGGGAAAGAACGATGTCCTCTTTATCGATTCAGGGCACACGGTGCGCATCGGTGGGGACGTGAACTACCTCATTCTGGATGTTTTGCCGCGGCTTGCTTCAGGTGTGATCGTCCATTTTCACGACATCGGGTTGCCTTACGAATATCCTAAGGTCTATGCCACGAACGCAAAATTTCGGGTTTTTTGGACGGAGGCCTATCTCTTACAGGCGTTTCTTTGTTTCAACAACCAATTTGAGATTCTCCTGGCGATGAACTACTTGATGACAAAGCATCTAGACACATTTCGGTCTGCTTTTCCACCGTATGATCCTCTCCGGCATAGAGCGAGCAGCGGGAGTTTCTGGATTCGCAGGAAATAAACGTATGGAATGGGTAGAGCCTCTCAGAACGAAATTCGCCCTGGTTTCTCATGTCCTGCCACCATCTTGGTCTGGGCAGGCGGTGGTTCTCCACCGGCTTCTTCGAGCCTTGGATCCTGACTGTTACTGTCTCATCTCCCGACAGAATTGCGATGGCGAATGGCATCAGCAGAGCCCATCTTCAAAGTTGTCGGCTCAGTACTTTTGCTTGTCCGGAGAGCCCTGGGTTGAATACCTCGGGAGGTTCGGGCTTTCCGGGATGGGAAGTCGACTAAAAACATATCGGCGAGCCAGGCAAATAAGCCGTATTGTGAGGAAAGAACAGGTCTCGGCGATCGTTGCCTGTTCAGGGGACCTTTATGATCTGCCTGCGGCGTATCTTGTAAGTCAATGGAGCAGCGCACGCTATTACGTGTACCTCTTCGATGATTACCTCTATCAATGGCCCATGACCTTCCAACGTGCTTTTGCCAGGCGCTGGGAAGAGACCTTGATGAAAGGAGTGAGCGGGGTCATTGTCCCCAACGAATTCCTCGGCGACGAGTACCGTAGCCGCTATGGGATTCGGCCTACGGTCATCCACAATCCGTGTGAAGAGCCCGAGATCAAGACAGAGCAGGAAGCGGCGTGGCCCTCGGATCCGGAGGATATCAAACTCGTGTACACGGGAGCGATCTATCATGCCCACTACGATGCCTTTCAGAATCTCATCAAGGCGATTCAGGAAGCTGGCGTCCCCCCCATCAGACTCCATCTCTATTCCGCCCAGCCACCTTCGGATCTGGAGCGAGTGAACATCCAGGGCCCCGTGGTTTTTCATCCCCATCAGCCCGCGTCCGAAGTGGCCAAGGTGCAGCAACAGGCTGATATTCTCTTCTTGGCACTGGCTTTTCATTCCCCAATTCCGGAGGTGATTAGGACGTCAGCGCCGGGGAAAATGGGTGAGTACTTAGCAAGTGGCCGCCCGATCCTGGTTCATGCCCCTCCTGACTCATTTCTAAGTTGGTACTTCAAGAAAGAACAATGTGGTCTCGTGGTGGAACAAAAGGAGCCCGGAGCGCTGAGTAGGGCGATTCGGCGCCTCATCGAGGACGGGAGATTGAGAAAACGTTTAGTGGAAAACGCCCTTCGTTGTGCCAGGCGAGACTTTAGCCTGGTAAGAGCACGGAGTGACTTCATGAGACTCCTTCAGACGGTTCCGGGAGGACGGACTTGCGAATCCTCTTTGTAGCGATGGCCGAAAGCATCCATACGGCGAGATGGATATCGCAGATCGGGGACAGGGGATGGGATCTTCACCTCTTTCCGAGTCTGGATTACGGCATCGTCCACGCTGATTTGAAGAACGTCACTGTTTACCATTCGATTTATAAAGCACGGAAGGGCCTGAATGGAAGCCTTCGTTTACGAGGCATCCCATCCCCCTCGGGAATGATGGCTATCGGTGGAAGGGCGATCCTCAAAAAACTGTTTGCGTCATATCGGACGTGGCAGTTAAGACACCTTATTCGTCGGCTCCAGCCAGATATCGTCCATTCGATAGAGATACAGGCAGCCGGATACCTGACCCTGACCGTGAAGGAGAGGTTTGGAACGAAATTTCCTTCTTGGATCGTAACGAATTGGGGAAGCGATCTTTATCTCTTTGGACGTCTTTCTGATCATGTCGAAAAAATCAAAGGCGTCTTGAAGGAGTGCAGTTTTTATTCGTGCGAATGTCAGCGGGATGTTTCTCTTGCGAAACAGATGGGATTGAAGGGGGAGGTCCTTCCAATCATGCCCAATAGCGGTGGGTTTCGTTTAGAACAGGTCGGACACTGGAAGGAACCCGGACAGGTTTCGGCCCGGAGGCTGATTTTGTTGAAAGGCTACCAGGGGTGGGCAGGACGTGCGCTGGTTGGGCTGAGGGCAATTGAGCTCTGCGCCGGTGCCTTGCAGGGGTATCGCGTTGCCATCTATATGGCAAGCCTGGAAGTGAGAATCGCTGCTGAGTTGTTTTCGAAGAAGACGGGAATTCCTGTCGAATTGGTACCACACTGTTCCCATGAACAGATGATGCGCTTGTATGGCCAGGCTCGTATTTATCTGGGGCTAAGTATTTCGGATGCGATCAGTACCTCCTTGCTGGAAGCCATTGTCATGGGTGCCTTTCCAATTCAGTCTTGCACTTCCTGCGCGGATGAGTGGATTGTAGATGGAGAGAGTGGTTTCATCGTGCCTCCTGAAGACCCGGAGCCTGTCTCGGTTGCGATTCGGAGGGCGATTTCCGATGATAGCCTCGTCGATAGGGCAGGGGAGATCAACTGGAAGATGGCAGAAACACGTCTGGACGAGAACATCCTTCGGCCCCAGGTGATCGCAATGTACGAAAAGGTAGCCGGAGAAGCGCGATCGAAATTTCAGAGAGGGAGCCGCGAACGATGAGAATTTTGATTTTTGGCGGGGCAGGGATGCTGGGGCACCGGCTCTGGATGAACCTGAATCGAGTCCACGAAACTTGGGTGACCGTGCACGGAGAGGCACCCGAACTTCCTGACATTCCCGAATTCCCGCGGAAGTATATCCTTCCCCATGTCGATGCTCTCCGTCTTGATCAGGTGATTCGGGCTGTAGGTTTTGTCCGCCCAGACTGGGTCATCAACTGCGTTGGTTTGATCAAACAAAGACCTCAATCCCTTGACCCCTTTGCTTCGATTTCTCTCAACTCCCTTTTTCCCCACCAGTTGTCCCAGGTCTGTGAGGCGGCAAAAGCCCGCATGATTCATCTGAGTACGGATTGCGTATTTTCAGGGAGAAAAGGGCAGTATGTGGAAAACGACATCTCTGATGCGGAGGACCTCTATGGACGAACCAAATTTTTGGGAGAAGTCACGTACCCCCATACGGTCACGGTGAGAACATCAATGATTGGTCGCGAATTACGAACGAGATACGCGTTAATTGAATGGTTCCTATCGCAAACAAATACGATTAGGGGCCACAGAAAGGCCATCTTTAGTGGTTTTACGACTGATGAACTCTCGAGAATCCTCATTCAATACGTTTTACCGCGATCAGACATGAGCGGGCTCTACCATGTTTCGAGTGAGCCTATCTCGAAGTACGATCTCTTGATGTTGGTAAAAGAGTCCTTTGAACTTTCGATTGACATTTTGCCTGAGGACGAGCCAATTATTGACAGGAGCCTGGACTCGAGCCGATTTAGTCGAGCAACGGGCTACCGACCTCCGACCTGGCGGACGATGATTGACGAATTGAAAAGGAACTCCGGGATTTACGATAAACTGAGAGGGTGAAGGAAATGCTCGAAGACAAACGTGTCTTGATCACAGGTGGGACGGGTTCCCTGGGCCAGGTTTTGGTCCATCGATTACTGATGGGTGACCTGGGGAAGCCTCGGAAGATCATCGTTTTTTCCCGAGACGAAGCCAAGCAGCACGCGATGCGGGTGGAGTACCTCCACCGCCGCTCAGCGACCGATGAGGTGATCTATCGTAACTTTGAGCAACTGCTGGAGTTTCGTATCGGGGATGTACGGGATTTTCACAGTGTCAGCGCCGTTTTACGCGATGCGGATGTGGTGTTGAATGCGGCAGCCCTCAAACAGGTACCCACCTGTGAGTACTACCCTTACGAAGCGGTCCAGACGAACGTGGGAGGCCCAGAGAACATTATACGGGCCATTCGAGAACACCATCTTCCGGTCCTGGCGGTGGTGGGAATATCCACCGATAAGGCCTGCAAACCGGTCAACGTCATGGGTATGACCAAAGCGGTACAGGAGCGGGTCTTCATTCGGGCAAACCTGGATTGTCCCCAGACACGTTTTGTTTGCGTCCGCTATGGAAACGTCCTGGCTTCACGGGGTTCGGTTATTCCCCTTTTTCACGAGCAGATACGCAGTGGAGGTCCCGTGACCATTACGACCCCCGAGATGACGCGCTTTTTGCTGAGCCTGGATCAGGCCGTCGATACCGTTTTCAGCGCTTTGGGAGAGGCAAAGCGGGGGGAAACCTATATCCCCCGGATCCCCTCCGCGAAGATGATGGATGTCGCCTCAGTGCTGATCGGTGATCGACCCATTCAGACAGTCTTTACGGGTATTCGCCCTGGTGAGAAAATCCATGAGATTCTGGTGTCCGAGGAGGAACGGTATCGGACCGTTGAGCGGGGTCCCTTCTATGCCATTTTGCCGATATTGCCCGAGTTGCGTTCGCCGAACGAAGTGGTCCAACCTTTGGAGGATGAATATAGCTCGGCGCAGCACGTCATGGACCGGATGGCCGTTCATGCCCTATTACGCCATCATCGGCTGATGCTGGAGGATGTTCCGGAGGGGACACAGGAGCTGCTGCGATGAAAGTTCTTACGATCCTGGGGACACGGCCCGAGATCATACGATTAAGTCTTCTGATCAAGAAGCTGGACGTTCTCTGTAAGCATGTTCTTGTCTTTACAGGCCAGAACTTCGACCCCAAACTGAGCGATATTTTTTTTGCGCAGTTGGGGGTCAGACCTCCTGATGTGATGCTAAACGTCCAGGGTGACCGTTTTGGTATTCAGGTTGGAGAGATCCTGAAAAAAAGCGAGCAGGTGCTCCTTGAGCAGACCCCGGATCGGCTCTTAGTTTTAGGGGATACCAATAGCACCCTGGCAGCGATCGTGGCTAAGCGTTCAGGGATTCCCGTTTATCATATGGAGGCTGGGAACCGCTGCTACGATGACCGGGTCCCTGAAGAGATAAATCGCCGGATCATCGACCACTGCAGCGACATTCTCATGCCCTATACGGAGCGTAGCCGAATGAACCTGCTCCGGGAGGGTGTTGCGAGTGAGCGGATCTATGTGACGGGAAATCCGATCTATGAAGTAATTCGGCACTTTGACCCTGAGATTGACCGGTCGACTATTATGAAGGATCTGGGTTTGGAGAAACAGGAGTATTTCTTAATAACGATGCATCGTGCTGAGAACGTCGACATCGAAATGCGCTTGAAGGAACTGACGGTTGCGATGGATCGACTGCAAAAGGCCTACCGTTTGCCGGTCATCATTAGCACGCACCCGCACACCCAGGAGAGGATAAAGACGTTTGGCCTCGGTCTCGAAAACGACCAAGTCCGTTTCCTCCCTCCATTTGGTTTTTTTGACTTTATCACTCTGGAACGGAATTCCTTTTGTGTGCTCAGCGACAGCGGAACGGTCCAGGAGGAGTGTTGCATCTTCCAGATACCCAATGTGACAATCCGTGATGTCACCGAGCGACCGGAAACCCTTGAGTGTGGCAGCAACATGCTGAGCGGTGCCAATCCAGAAAAGATCTTGCAGTGTGTGGCAACGGTTCTTGATCGAAAGGGTCGATGGGCGGTTCCCCGGGAATATTTGGCCGAACATGTAAGTGAAACGGTGTGTAAAATCTTGCTCGGTTATCAGTGGAGAGGGTTCCATCAATGACGAGGACGGATGGGACACTTCCAAAGGTCAGTGTGATCATCCCGGTTTTCAACGGAGAAAACTATCTTCGGGAAGCGATCGATAGCGTGCTTTCTCAGACTTATCCAAGGCATGAGGTAATCGTGGTAGACGACGGATCGACCGATGGAACCTGGGCACTCATTGAGTCCTTTGGTTCGAGGGTCGAGGGCATTCGGAAAGGGAACGGTGGCGTCGCGAGCGCCCTGAATTGTGGGATCAAACAGGCGTCGGGTGATTACATCGCCTGGTTGAGCCACGATGATGTGTTTCTTTCGAACAAATTGGAGCGCCAGGTGGAGTTACTGCTACGGGCTCCGCACTTCAAAGCCTGTTACACGAACTACTATGTCATTGATGGTGTGGGAAAAATCCTCGGTGAAGTGGAGACCCCCTGGTATCCAAGGATCGAAGCCATCAGGGCGTTGTTTGCCGGGGTTTACATCAATGGCTCGACGATGATGATTAAGCGTTCCTGCTTTGACGAGGTAGGGCTTTTCTCCGAAGAGTTGCGATACACGCAGGATATTGAGATGTGGCTTCGGCTGTTACAGCATTTTGAAATCGGCAGGGTTTCAGAAAAACTTGTGAAATGGCGATCCCACCCTTCACAAGGAAGCCGGAATGCTCAACCCCATATGGAAGAGACCCAGGCTATGTTCGGACAGGTTTTTGAGAGATTGGGAGTCAGTGGCATTTTCCCGGAATACGAAGAAGCTGCTGATGCCCCGCAGACCTTGGCAAAGGTCTACACCTGGTTTGGGGACACGATGGCGTTTCATCGTGCCTGGTATTCCTTTGCTGAGAGGCAATACGAACGGGCTATAGCAATCGATCCATCCTGGCGTAATCCGGCCAGGCTAAAGAAAATCCTTAACCCAATCTGGCGGATATTGAGGACAACTTACCGCCGTTTGCGTCATGGTTTGGGTGTAGTGGTTCATAGAGGATGAGACCGAAGATTTTGATATTACCCTCCTGGTATCCCAGTGAGACGTTTCCGATGAGTGGGGTCTTTATTGAAGATCAAGCGGTGGCCCTCGCCAAGCGATATGATGTGACCGTGCTCTTTCCGAGGCTGGTTGGTTATCGGGAACTCTTGAGTTGGAAGATTGGCCCAAAAATTCATCGAGAGGAGGGCGACGGATTAAAGGTTTATAGTGAACGGGTGCTTGCGCCTGTACCTCGCAAGTCGCGGCTGGCTTATTCCAGGTATTACCGGAAAACGAGAAAGATGTTTGGAGAGCTACTCAACACGTGGGGAATGCCGGACGTGATCCATGCCCATGTCGTACTACCGGCTGGCTGGACAGCCATCAGATTGGGGCAGGAGTTTTCGATTCCGGTCGTCTTAACCGAGCACTCAGGTCCGTTCTCGATGCATTTAAGAACACATTGCAATAGGCGATTAGTAAGGGAGACCCTACTAAAGGTAAACCGGACGATCGCGGTGAGTCCATCACTGGTCAAACAAATCCGGACCTTCCAAGATGACTTGGAGATAGAGGTGATCGGAAACGTCGTTGCGAGTGATTTCTTTAACCCTCCTCGGACTGGAGCAGAAGATATTCCTCCAGTGATACGCTTTCTCTCGATCGGGTCATTGTTGAAGGAGAAAGGATTTATTTATCTCCTGGAGGCAGTCCAGATCTTAAAGAAGCGCGGGACCCTGTCCTTCGAACTGGGGATCGGAGGAGAGGGTCCGGAGGGATATAGACTGCGACACTTCGTGAAGGTCTCAGGCTTGTCGGAACAGTGCCATTTCTTGGGTCCGATGAGCCGGTGGCAGGTTCGGGATCAGATGCAACAGTGCGACGTATTTGTCCTGCCCAGTCTCCAAGAGACTTTTGGGGTTGTATTGGTGGAAGCCATGGCATGTGGCAAGCCGGTGATCGCAACCCGCTGCGGAGGCCCCGAGTTCGTGGTGACAGAGGATACGGGTTGTCTCGTGGGGGTTGGAGATTCCAAGGCATTGGCCGATGTGATGGAGAAATTCATCACTCGTGAGGTCGCTTTCAACCCCGCTTCGATCCGTGAGAGCGTCTCCGATCGGTTTGGAGAGAACGCGTTCTTGGAAAAGATTTCTGATGTCTATAGAAGTCTGGGAATCAACGGGGTCTGAAGAACAATTTCTAAAAGGCAGCCATCGGTGAAGTAGAATGGACGAAAGGATGAAAACCGAATTCGTGCTGAAACAGATACGTCGCCCTTCGGTTTGCTCATCGACATTTCTTGTCGCAATTGTGATCCTTGTAGCCGCGTGCGTCTATCTCAATTCTATCGGGAATATGTTCACGAATTGGGATGACTCGATGATTTATGCGAATCCTGAGATCAGGAGCTTAAGTGGAGAAAACCTGCTGAGAATGTTTACACCTCGAAAAGCGACCACTTACCAACCCATCCGAGCTTTGAGTTATGCACTGGATTACCATTTCTGGAGACTTAATCCTGTGGGGTACCACGTCACGAATATCGTTGTTTACATTCTAACGTGTGTTACTGTTTTTTTTACGCTTCGACTTCTCTCTGGAGGTCTGAGAGGAAACGCATCTCCTGATTCCCATGAACAAGTCGCCTTCTTTGGAAGCCTTCTGTTTACAGTTCATCCGGTCCATGTGGAGGCTGTAACCTGGTTGGCCGCCCGCAAGGAGGTCTTGCAAGGCTTTTTCTTCTTTTCCGCTTTTTATCTCTATCTAAAGGGGAGGGAGGAATCGGGACGGAAAAGGATAACCTACTTTGTTTTTGTCCTATTCATTATTCTTCTCGCAACGCTTTCGAAACCGTCGGCAGTTGTTTTCCCGGCCGTAATTCTCATTTATGAGATTGCTTTAAGACAAAGGGAGTGGGTTGTTTTTTTGAGGAAGTACTGGCTTTTCTTTTTTTCGTCCGTTTTCGTGTCAGCCCTTTTCACCTTCATTCTCATCAAAGTCATGTTTGACGCAGGCGGGGTCAAGCCTTACCGCGGGGATTCATTTTTCAATAATCTGCTTGTGAGTTTTTATGCCTTTCTCCATAACATTAAACTTCTGGCCTTTACCATCAATTACTCTGCGGCCTATACGATCCATGTTCCCAATCCCGTTCTTGGCTTCCGAACGCTTCTCTTCGTAGGGATGACGCTTTTGCTGACTGGGTTAAGTTTCTGGTCCTTGAGAAGGACAAAGATCTTCTTTTTTTCTTTCTTCTTCTTTGTTGTCACCTTACTCCCTTACCTGAATCTCGTTCCTATCAGCACGCTTCTTGCTGATCGCTACGTTTTCATTGCTTCCTTTTCTTATGTTTTCCTTTTAGGGATTCTATTTGATCACCTGTACCGATACCGAAATCGGAGGTTTTCCGAGGGGTTCTTCAAGATTCTCGGCGTTTGCCTCTTCCTTTTCATCCTAACTGGGTATTCGCTGATGACGATAGGACAAAACAGGATCTGGGAGAACAGCTACACCTTGTGGGCAGATACAGTGGAAAAGCATCCTGAAAGTAACACGGCCAATGCCCTGATGGGTGTGGTCTATATGGAATTGGGAATGGACGAAAAAGCAGTCGGCTATCTTGAAAGAGCCGTCGAGATTTTACCCTATGATTATCAGTCGCGAAATAACCTCGGAATTGTTTATGGAAGATTGGATGAGCCTGAGAAGGCTTTAAGAGAGCTGATAACTGCGATCCGGTTAATGCCTGAGAACGATGAGATTAAAATCAATCTCGCGGCTCTTTACCAGAGGACGAAAGAGTATCGGAAGGGAGAAGAGATTTTCAAGTACATCATAGGGAGGGATCCGGGAAACGCCAATCTTCACTATCGGCTTGGAAGGTTCTATGAGGAGTCCGGAGATTTTCAGGCGGCGGTTTCGGAATTGCTGAAGGCATCTGAACTGGCTCCCCATGTTATCAATCCATATGAGGAACTGGGAAACATCTATGGGAGCAGGTTGAAAAACCCGGCGAAGGCGATCTACTACTATTCCAAAGGAATCGAGGCGGTGCCCAAGGCGAAGTCGCGCGTAGAAGATCTCAGGTGGATGGTTCACGATCTGGAATGCCACAGGTAAGGATGGGGAAGGAAGTAGGCAGAAGGCAGAAGGCAGAAGGCGGTAGGCAGTAGGCAAAAGATAGAAGGATGAGAGACGAAGATAGAAGAATAAGAGAAAGCAGGAGGCAGGAGGCAGGAGGCAAAGGATAGAAGGACGAGGGGGGAGGATAGAAGAATAAGACAAGGCAAAAAACAGAAGGCAAAAAACCAAAAAAGCGGTAGGCAGAAAGCAGTGGACAGGAAACCACAGGAGATAGGATAAATAGAAAGATATTGTAGGTACAGGGAAGCAGGCGAGTGGCACAAACAAAGAACCACCGGAACACACAAGTAGAATGACACGAGAGAGGTTGATCTAAATGCTGAGTGTTGTGGCGATTATTCTCGGAGGCCTCATTGGGAGTTTCCTCAACGTTTGCATTGCGAGGCTGCCCAAGGATGAATCGATCGTGTTTCCGGGGTCCCACTGTCCGCGGTGCGGGCATCCGATTCGATTCTACGATAATATTCCGATCATCAGCTACCTGGTCCTCAAGGGGAAATGCCGCGATTGCCAGGCCTCCATTTCCATTCAGTATCCGCTGGTGGAAGGGATCACGGCCCTGGGATCCTTTCTTCTCTTCTTGAGATTCGGGCCTTCGGTGGCCTATTTGATCTATTTTGTTTTCCTTGGAGCCTTGATCCTCATCACCGTCATCGATCTTTACCATCAGATCATCCCGGATGTGATCAGTCTTCCCGGGATCGGAGTGGGCTTGTTGGCATCGCTAATTCTTCCCGGAATCACTTTCTGGAACTCGCTGGTCGGCGCGCTTGTTGGGGGAGGGAGTCTTTTCATCGTTGCAACAGTTTATCAATGGTTATTTAAACGGGAAGGAATGGGCGGGGGGGACGTGAAGCTCCTCGCCATGATCGGAGCTTTCTTAGGGTGGAAAGCGGTGATTCTGACGATCCTGCTCAGCTCCTTTATCGGGTCTGTGGTCGGAATTCTGATCATCCTGATTAAGGGTAAAGACTTTAAATATGCGATCCCCTTCGGCCCGTTTCTTGCCGCAGGGGCAGTGATTTCGCTATCTTGCGGAGAAGAGATCATCCACTGGTATTTGAGTCTGAACAGATAAACCCTGGAACAACGGAACAATGGAATATTGGAATGATGGAATGATGGGCACAAACAACAACCGTTGTGGAACTATTCTTCTAACTTGTTTAGACCATTCGGATTTGTGGTCATTCGAATTTGTTTCGAGTTTCGGATTTCGTGCTTCGGATTTGGTAGCGGCTACGCCGCACTATGATTTCTGTGGCTCCGTGGTGAAGGGGGGTCTTCTAAATGGAAACGATGAAAACGATCCGGTCAAAGATGAAAGGCCTAAGTAATCTCTGGCTGTTTAGAAACCTCAACTTGAACCTGAGGGCTGAGCTGATCGTCAACATTGCCGTTCTCATCCTGGCAGCGGTCCTCCTGATCGGCTTCACGCTCTTCAAGATCAGCGAGAGAAATGTCATTGGTGAAAAGATAAGGTACGGGGAAGAGATGATCCAGGACCTTCAGGCGATCCTCGACTTCATGATGAGGGATAAGAGAGACTACTCGCTCAAGGATCCGGAGGTACGGAAAGAGGTGAGCGACTTTGTTCGTCTATACTCACGAGACAAGGGCTTCGATGAACTGGTGGTCGCAGATGAGCAGATGAAGGTGATCGTCAGCAAAAGAGTGGAGCTTGCGGGGAAGGAATACTCCGAAGGCCTGTTGCGGAAATCGATCGAATCAGGCCAATTCCATCATCAGATTGAGAAATCGGGCGGCTTCTGGTCCGTCCACTACAAGAAAATCTCGCTCTACTCACCCCTTTGGGGGCGAGGGAAGATTGTCGGAGGCATCGAGATGGGCCTGCCAACAGGAGACGTGATGGTGCGACTCCTGGAGTCCCGGAGGACGATTCTCATCGCGATTCTTACCGACGGCATCGTTCTTATTGCTTTCGGGACGTTTCTCCTTTCGCGCGCGCTGGTCAAACCGATCAAAGAGCTCGCCCGACTCACCCAGAAGATCATGGAGGGGGATTTCAGCGAAAAGATCAAAGTGAGCTCCAGGAATGAAATCGGACAACTGGTAACCTCTTTCAACCGGATGACGGATCGGTTGAAGGAGAATCAGGAAAGCCTGGAGTCGTATGTTGCGTCCCTCGAATCGGCAAACAAGCAGTTGAAACAGGCCCAGGAGGAACTGATCCGGACCGAGAAGCTGGTCTCCATCGGCAGGTTTGCCGCAGGCGTCGCCCACGAAGTGGGAAATCCCCTGGGAGCGATTCTCGGCTATACGAGTATTCTTGAACAGAACGGACTCGATCGAGGAGAAGCGAAGGACTATCTGAAACGGATCGAGAAAGAGATCGAGAGGATCAATCGGATTGTCCGGGAGCTCCTCGATTTTGCGAAACCCTCGCGGGTGGAGATCCGGCAGATCGAGATGAACAAGGTGATTGAAACCACCCTGTCCTTACTGTCGTATCAGAAGGATTTCAGGAATGTGACGACCGAACTGGCGCTCCATCCCGATCTTCCTCTGATTAATGGAGACGAAACGCAGCTCTCTCAGGTGTTCATCAACATCATTCTGAATGCCATCGATGCCATGCCAGAGGGTGGAATCCTGACGATCCGAACCGAAGAATATATCGTCGAAGATTTCAGCATCACGCCTTCCAGGCCTCTCTATGACCCCCGGCGCAAAGGAGATCCGGTCGAAAAGGATTATTTTCGCATGCGAAAACCGAATCCCCTGTCGGCCATTCTGGCGAAATTCTCGAAAGGGGATCGGCTGGTGAAAGCCCGGATTTCGGATACGGGCATCGGGATCAAGAAAGAAGATCTGGAGAAAATATTCGATCCTTTTTTTACAACAAAGGACCCGAACAAGGGGACGGGCCTCGGACTGTCGGTCTCGTTGAGGATTGTAGAATCGATGGGAGGAGAGATCAGGGCGGAAAGTGAAGTCGGGAGAGGCTCGGCGTTCGAAGTCTATTTCCCGGCGAGCCTGCCGGCATAATCAGGAACGATGGAATAATGGAATAATGGAATAATGGGTTGAAGAATATGGGATGATGGGCTCAAAACAAATTTTCTCTCTGGGGTTCCCCAATATTCCAACCTTCCATCATTCCAATATTCCTGGGCCGTATTCTATGCTCTATGCGATTTTCTGACGAGGGAGGAATGGGATGCTTACGAAAAGAGTGCTCATCGTAGATGATGAGGAGAGCTTCAGACACATGTTATCGGTGATCCTCAAGAAAGAAGGCTATGAGGTGGAAGCGGCATCGAACGGGGAGGAGGCTTTGCAGAGGATTGCCTTGAATTCGTTTGACCAGGTTCTCTGCGATATTCGGATGCCGAGGATGGATGGGCTCGATTTCTTGAAGGAGGTCCAGAGAGGGGCTGAAGATCTGTGTGTGATCATGATGTCGGCCTACGGGACGGTCGACACGGCCATCGAGGCCATGAAACTTGGGGCCTATGATTACATCTCAAAGCCTTTCAAGCCGGATGAGGTCATCTTAACCTTACGAAAAGCAGAGGAGCGTGAGCGCCTGAGAAAAGAGAACGAGCGATTAAGAAGTGAGGTGAAAAAGGAGTTCAGTTTTGAGAATATCGTCAGCAAGAATGAGAAGATGCAGAAGATATTCGATCTGATCCGAAAAGTGGCCCAGTACAAATCGACCATCCTCATCATGGGAGAGAGTGGAACGGGAAAGGAGCTGATCGCACGGGCTCTTCACTATCACAGTGACCGCTCTGGAAAGACCTTTGTCCCGATCAATTGTGGCGCCATCCCTGAGAATCTCCTCGAAAGCGAGCTGTTTGGACACGCCAAGGGAGCCTTCACGGATGCCATCCGAACCAAAAAAGGACTTTTCGAAGAAGCGGATGAAGGGAGCCTCTTTCTGGACGAGGTGGGAGAACTGCCTGCTCCACTTCAGGTGAAACTCCTGCGGGTGCTTCAGGATGGGGAGATTCGACGGATTGGGGAGTCGAAGCCCATGCAGGTGGATGTGAGGATTATCGCGGCGACAATCAAAGATCTTGCCAAGGAGGTAAACGAGGGAAAATTTCGCGAGGATCTGTTCTATCGGTTGAACGTCCTACCGATCCACGTCCCTCCCCTGCGGGAAAGGAGAGAGGACATCCCTCTGCTGGTGAATCACTTCATCAAGAAATATAACCAGGCACTGAACAAGAAGGTGGAGGGCATTGATCCGAGGGCTCTCGACTTTTTGATAAACTATCGATGGAACGGGAACGTCCGCGAGCTTGAGAACAGCATCGAGAGGGCGATTGTCCTGGCCGATGGCAATCGACTCGAATACGAGGACCTCCCTGCCGAGGTTCAAAGCTTCGAAGAGAAGGCCCCGGCGCCTGTCATGAGTGAAGAGGATTACTCCATCAAGAAGGCTTCCAAGGCTCTGGAGACGAATCTGATCACAAGGGCGCTGAAGAAGACGAGGGGTAATCACACGCACGCATCGAAGATCCTCGAGATCAGCCACCGGGCTCTGCTCTATAAGATCCGGGAATACGGCATCCAGGAGAAAGAACTGTAGAAGCCGGAAGAATGGAATAATGGAAGATTGGAAGATTGGAACAATGGAAGAGAGAAGCTGGAATAATGGAATGATGGAATACTGGAGTATTGGAGAAACAGAGGAACCGAAAAAGACGAAAGGCTTGCTATCCACTGCTGAAATGCCGAGAGTAGAGAGAGGGGGATTCCAATGGTCCAGTATTCCATCATTCCGGACATCAAAACCTGTCAATTTGTCTAAGGTTCTTTTAACTTTTTCATAGTTTGTTCTTATTGGTAGAAGATGAGTCCTTACTGCAAGTATTTTTTCTTAGCCCCATCCTATTGAAATTCCAAGCTATTTTCTTAAACCGCCTGTTTCCCGAAAGACCGTGAACCCTTAACGACATTGGTATGGCTTTTGCAGCTCAACCAGTAAACCAGTTTTTAGGGGGTTGACATTGAAAGCCTTCCATAAATCGAAAGGGTTCACACTGATTGAAATCCTGGTAGCCCTGGTCATCCTCTCCGTTTCGCTTTTGGCCCTCGCCGGCCTGATGGTCACTACGACAAGGAATACCGCATCGGGGGGGCATCTTACCGAAGCTTCAACATTTGCCCAGGACAGGCTGGAGGAGCTGCGGGCGACCCAATGGGCTAACATCGTAACAGGCCAGGATCAGAGGGCCGGTTCTACCGGAATTACCTATAGGCGAAACTGGAACGTTGTCCTTAACGGAAATATTCGAACGATCAACATCACAGTTAACTGGACTGATCGAATCAATCACTCCATCAGCCTCCTTTCGGTCATTTCGGAATAGCTGTCTATTCCATTACCCTTTGGAGGCAAAGGGAAGATAGAGATCAAAAATGATGAAATCACGATCCATCTTCGATCAAAAAGGTGTCACGCTCATTGAACTGCTGGTTGTGCTGGTGATCGGCGCGGTCCTTACCGGAGGTATCTATCGTCTTTTTGTGGCCCAGACCAGAGCCTACACAATGCAGGACCAGGTCGTCGAAGTACAGCAGAGCATCCGTGGAGCCATGGAAGTCATGCTGAAAGATCTTCGGATGACCGGATTCGATAGCGACGCCATCACCTCCAAGATTGCGATTGTGAATCCCATCATCGTCGGAGACCATTCCGTCACGGTCAGCTACGAATACGATGATACCACTCAGTACACAGTGGTCTACCAGCGGGACGCTGCGACTTCCACGCTGACCCGACAGTTGACGACGACCAAAGACGACGGCACTACAGTGGCGGGTCCTCAGGAAGTGATCCTGATGAATGTTGATGCCCTCAACTTTGCATACGGCCTGGATGCCAATGGAGACGGGGCCATGGACGACCGGGACGGGGATGGCGTCATTGACGAAAACGACTGGGTTCCGGCTGCGACGGTTGGCACTACGAAAGTGGTTGCCCTCCGTGTGACCTTAACGGCCCGGGCTCCGGAAGTGAACCCCGATCTGGTGGTGACCTCGCCGAGGACACTGGTCACGGCAATCACCCTGAGGAACCAGTGCTTGTCAAGATAATCCACAATAGGAAGAGGTGAATGGAATGGGCAGGGAGGAGATGAATCACGTCGTGAACAATCAGTCCGGTGTAGCCTTGGTCATCGCACTTGTGATGATCATCGTTCTGACCCTCATTGGACTGGCCTCAACCCTTACGTCGACATTTGAAGTCAAGCTTTCGGGAACAAAGCGGGGAGCGACCAACGCCTTTTACGCGGCCGATAGCGGAGTGCAGGTCGTCGTCGCAAGGATTGATAATTTTGACCTCCCGGGTAAATACGTCGGTAACAAGTATAATCCTTTTACGGACGCGGCTAACAGTAACCCAACGCAAGCCCAGGTGACGATCGAACACGATACGGTCCAGAAGGGAGCGCCGAGAGGATCCGGATTTGGCGCGACAGGATCTCTCGGATTTGAACACTACCTGATTGATTCAACGGGTCAGGATCAAATTGAAGCAAACCCCCTTAAGTCCTCCTGCACTGTCGAGCAGAAGGTGGTGAGGTTGGTACCGGGAGCTGAATAATGATAACGCGAATCATCGTTGGCTTGTCTATCCTTGTATTTGTATTAGCATTTTTTAACACTTCCGCCCTTGCCCATGATACGGACCTCTACGTTCTTGATCAGAGCATGGAGCAGGTCCCGCCGGATATCCTGATCATTCTCGACCTGTCGGGGAGCATGCGGTACACCCCCGCCGGAGAATACATGTTCATCCCGGACACAACTTCCTGTACGAATCCGAGCGATTCAGACTCCTATTGCAGGACGAGCCACTGTTCCAAGAATTGTGCGAGCGGGACACCTTTCTACAATACCTCCGCCACGGGTCACACGAGACAGTGTCGGATCGATATCGACTCCGGGCACGAAACGCCGACTTATACCTGGCCCAAATACGGCTCAACCTCGTGCGCGGGCCCCTATTACAAGACTTATAGCGGCTCCGATTCCACCCGTAATACGGACTGCAGTAAGGTCGCCATAGCCAAAAGAGCCATCAAGAACATTCTTGATGATAATAAGGACGGATCCGTTACAGATCCCGCTGACCAGGATTCCTTGAACATCCGGATGGGATACATGCGATTTTACGGCTGCGGAAGCGATTCCGGGAGTGATTACAATAGTGGCTGTAATACCCTTCGGAAGGGGATCAATACGGCTTACAGCCAGGTCTGGACGGCGGTAAACGGGGAAAATGCTTATGGGGGTACTCCTTTAGCCAGTGCGTTAAAGGAGGCTAAGCTCTATCTCGATGCTCATAAGAGTGGCGATGACGCGAAGTTATGCCGGAAGAAGTTTGCCATTTTGATCACGGACGGCCAGGATACTCTCGCATGCAGTGGAAGTGGAAATGATTGGCAGGGGGACCAGTACAAAAGAAGGAGAGAAACCATCGCACAGGCAAAAGCCCTGTCCTCTGCAGGATACATGACCTTCGTCGTAGGCTTTGGGGGGGATATGCCCTATTTCTTGAAGAACACACTGAACTGGGCGGCCTATTACGGAGGGGTCGACAATCCTGCAGTGGACAATAGTGGGAACGTCAACGGTTATCCAATCCCGTATGGCCTCTACCCCTCGGGTATCGCCAGTTGTCAGACATCAACAAGGACGTGCTACGTCTACAAGGACCTGATCAAGACGCCATCCGTGAAGACAAGCTGCTCTGCTGATACGAGCGGTTGTTACTGCTATACGACCTCGAGCGATCCGGGCGAGGCTTCTCTTTCCGGGTATGCCTTCCTGGCGGCAGATGCATATCAGCTCAATGATGCATTGGACGCCATTCGAAATTACATTATTGCGATCCTTGCGAAGTCGACCTCCTACGTGGCTCCTGTGGTCCCCATCAGCCAGATGGTCCAGACGGATTCGGAAAGCCGGATGTATTTGGGGATGTTTAAACCGACGGCAACGAGTTTCTGGAAGGGGAATATCAAGAAATTCGGCATCGCCGTTACACCGAGTGAAGGAATCGATGAGGGAGACATCATCGATGCGAAAAGTCCGGCGGAACTCGTGATTGACGCCCAGAACAGAATCAAAGATACATCGAAGTCATACTGGAGCTCGGCTGTTGATGGAGGGGAAGTCCTCAAAGGCGGCGTCGGAGAAATCCTTCAAAGCAGGGACTTCGTTAGCTCCCCGAGGAAGCTCTATACCAATCTTGGCACCAGCAGCAACCTTACCGATTCTTCAAATGCCTTCAGCCTTTCCAATGCAGCCATCACTCCAACCATGCTGGGATTTGCCACGGGTGACACGACGGAGAGGAACAAGATCATCAACTTTCTCTACGGATATGATGCCTATGATGAAAACAAGAATGGAATTACGAATGAGAAACGGACGAGCCTCCTCGAAGACAGCGGTACAGGGCATGCCATTCTCGGAGCGATCATTCACTCACGACCCCTGGTAATCTATTACAAGAATCTCAGTCGTACGGTCATTTATGTTGGGGCAAACGACGGTATGTTCCACGCCTTTGACGATCAAACAGGGGAGGAGCTATGGGGCTTCGTCCCGCCGAGCCTGCTGCCGGGGTTGAAGAAGTTCAGAGACGATCTCAGCCTTCAGATCTTTGTGGACGGTTCTCCTCAGGCCTATGTCCAGAAGGATGGAAGCGGGACGGTCCTTTCAGCCATTGTGATCTTCGGGTTGAGAAGGGGCGGGAACCGCTACCTGGCCCTTGACGTGACCAATCCCCTGAGTCCGCGCTTTCTCTGGGAGGTGAGCCCCTCGGTCACGGGATATGGCGAATTGGGGCAGACCTGGAGCACCCCCCGGCTCTCAAAGATCAAGTACGGGGCAGGGGAGAAGTGGGTCGTCATCGTCGGCGGGGGATATGATGAGAACCAGGACAATATCCCTGTAACGGCGGCAGATACGAAAGGTCGGGCGCTCTTCGTCATCGATGCCCTCACCGGAAGTCAAATCTGGAAATATTCGCACAGTGAGAATTCGGACATGAGTTATTCGATCCCCAGCGACATCGCCAGGGTCGATACGAATGGAGACGGCTACGTCGACAGGCTATACGCCGGGGACATGGGGGGAAAGATATGGAGGTTTAATATCGGAGACCCGAACCCCGCAAACTGGACGGGGAAGAAAATATTCCAGGCAGCCGGTAAGATCTTCAATCCTCCTGATGTTACTCTCGAAAAGGATGAGGGGAATTACGAAATGCTCTTCTTCGGCACGGGAGACAGGGAGGATCCGAAAGACACGGACACTGTAAGCAAATTGTACGCGGTGAAAGATAAAAATCCATCCAGCGCCCTCGGCGAGGCAGATCTCGTCGATGTGACCCAGGATCTTCTCCAGGCTGTGGGCACGACGGATCCCGAGAAGTCTGCCATCCTCGATCAACTGAAACAGAAGAAGGGCTGGTACATTACCTTGAATCAGGGCGCAGGGGAGAAGTGCCTTGCGGGAGCGGTGGCGTTTGCTGGGGATATTTATTATACCACATTCACTCCCACGTTGAACACTTCATCAAATATCTGCACGGTTGGCGACGGAGTCGCGAGGCTCTATATCCTGAATTTTAAGACCGGAGTGGCCGCTTTTAATCTGGATGCATCCAATGACCTCGTAGGAACACCCGTTATCACTGGGAGCGACCGTTCCATGGTCGTTGGCGCGGGTATCCCTTCCGGGACTATTTTTGCTGTTTCAAAAGGAACCGTGACAGCTTATGGCGGTGTCGGTGGAGGGATCTTCTCTCCGCCTCTTCCTCAGACGAAAAGCCTCATTCCTGTCAACTGGAGGGTCGTTTTCTGACAGGCTGCATAGGACGCCTGCCTCACCGATTGGGGTTGACTTTCTTTGCGGATGAAGATATAGTCAGGTTGTATGAAGGCATGGAGGTCATGGCTCGATCTCAATTCGTTCGGTCTTTTTTTGCTCATTTTTCCCCTCTGTGGAATTCTGTCCTGTGAAGGCTCTGACACGACCTCCCGCAGGCCCAGAACCAATTCCCCGCCGGTCATAACGTCTGTCCGAATTTTTCCCGATAACCCGACGAAAGAAACCGAATTACATGTAAATGTCGAGGGGCACGATCCGGATGGGGACCCCATGGCTTACCGGTTCCAGTGGATTCGAAACGATATCAACGTCCAGGAAGAGAACAAGAATATCTTGAGTTATAAAGACCTTAAGAAGGGGGATCTTGTCCGGGTGAGAGTGACGCCAACAGATGGGAAGGTGGAGGGCGAACCATTCCTCTCCCCATCCGTAAGGATTCTGAATTCACCCCCGGTTGTTCTCGAGGTCGATATTGAACCGAAGCAGGCCTATGCAACGGATACCTTGAGGGCTCGCGTAAAAGGCTCGGATGTTGATGGGGATTTCGTTTACTATATGTATCAATGGGAGAAGAACGGAACCGTTCTGGCGGAAGAGAGATCGGGTGTCATGGGGCCGGGACGATTCAAGAAAGGAGATTCCATTTCAGTTGCGGTGACCCCGGATGACAGGGAGGTTCTGGGAAAGCCCAGAAAGGGGGACCCATTGATCATATCCAATAGCCCACCCATCATTATCTCCTCCCCTCCTACCTCTATCACAGGCAGTCTCTACGTCTACGAGGTGAAGGCGAACGATCCGGATAATGACCCGGTGGTCTACTCTCTCAAGAAGGCGCCCAAGGGCATGGAGATCGATCCGAAAACGGGTCTTATCCGATGGGAGATTCGTACGGAGGCGAAGGGGACCCATATCATCGAAATCGAGGCTTCCGATAACGAAGAGGCGAAGAGCTTCCAGCGCTATACTCTGACCGTTGACTTCAGGTGATCTCATCCTTTCGGAAGGGGGGAGGGCTTTGGAGATTCTCTCCTGGAGAGAAAAGAGCGTGAAAAGACGGTGCCCTGAGCAGAGACGTCCGCCCTCGGGGACAAATAAATCGGGAGCGAATTGACTCTCTTATTCGTGACCTATGTAAAATGGAGTCAAATGTTGTAAAAGTGATTGAAATATTTAGAGAAAAAGGTATTGACAAATGTTTTGAAATGAATACAATTATGATATGTATGATATGGGCCTGCGGGGAGCAGGTTTCTCCTTTGCCTTTCCCTTGAAGCGGAGATCCAAGATGAATAAGAAAGGGGTCACATTACTTGAGTTGATTGTTGTCATGGTCATTATCGCGATCGGGTCTTTAGCTCTCGCACCGAGTATCGGGACCTGGATAACTCATTTTCGCCTGAGGGGCGCGACCCGGGACATTGCTTCCATATTGCGAACGGCCCAGATGAAGGCGGTTTCAAGGAATCTTACGTATCGGGTGGATTTCGACTTAGGGGCAAACAGCATTCAGCTCAAAACGAGCGCGGACGGGAGCGATGCCATGAGCGAAACACTTCCCAGAGGCGTCACGCTTACGGATGTCAGTTTTTCGGGGGGAGTCACCCATGTCTTTTTTCATGCCGATTCCACCGCCTCTGCCGGCCATGTGAAGTTAAAGGATACGAAAGGAACAGAGAAAACGGTCAATGTAAGCTCTTCCACCGGGAGGGTGAGTATTGATTAGGTTCTTGCATCGCGAAAAGGGTTTTACCCTGACCGAGGTCCTTGTCGGGCTCGTCATTCTTGCCGTGGGTGTTCTTGCCATCGCAGGGCTGCAGATCGCATCGATCCGGGGGACCTCCTTCAGCAACGATCTGAGACAGGCCTCGGTCCTGGCCCAGAATCGGTTGGAATTCTTGAAAAGCCTCAGTCTGGCGAGTGCCCCGGAGCTGAGCGGCGGCGACCACGTTGATGTCACAAGCGGAATCTTTCAAGGAAAATACACGGCAACGAATAATGGCACCTTTGCGACGATTCAGTATACGGTGCAGTGGATGGAAAAAAACACCACCCACAGCATCTCATTTTCCACAATTAAGTCGAGATAGATCATGAAGGCGAGAAACCTTAACGGGCAGAGCGGTGTCACCCTGATTGAGCTTCTCATCGCCCTGGCGATCAGTAGCGTATTGATTGCCGGGATTTATCGGATGTTCATCCAGCAGCAGATGACCTATGCCACGCAGGAACAGGTTTCCGACATGCAGCAGAACGTTCGAGTCGCCATCAACCGGATGCTCAGAGAGGTCCGGATGGCGGGTTACGGCGGCAAGAACGACAATGTCGGCGGAGTGAATGATATCATCACGATCTTCGGAAATGTGAATACCTATACGAACGTCATCACTGCCGAAAACAATGTGATTGAAAATGGGATAACCCATGACCGCATTACGGTGGTGGCAGCCTACGACCAGATTGGAACACTGAATGCCAGTGCCAATGCCGGGGACAACACGATCACCGTCAGCTACCTTAATGGTTCGCCGTTTACCAGCGCAAATTCGAAGAAGAAGTATTTGTGTTTAAATGGCTCTAACAACTACGAGATTGACGTCGGCAACGTTGCCGGGGGCCAGGTGCCCCTGAAGGCAGGGGTTACCCTTCTCGAAAGTCACTCGAGCGGGGAGCCTGTCTTCCTTGTAAAGGCCGTCACTTATGGTCTTCACAAAGATGGCACTGGCACTCCTGTTTTGTACAGAAATGAGAACACGGGGGGGGGAAAACAACCGGTTGCCGATTACATTGAAAGCCTCTCTCTTTTCTACACCCTGAAGGACGGAACTCAAACGTACACCCCTGCAGACCCGAAGCAGATCCGTGGTGTAACGGTGAATATGACCGCACGAACGGAGAACAAAGATCCCGACCTGGCGAAGGTCGGGGATGGGTACAGGCGGAGAACCGTCACGACGTATATTGATATGAGAAACATGAGGGATGACCCGGAGTAGACAGGAACTTCTTGAAGATCGCATAGCGGAAGTGTAGGGAACGGTTTGAAACCGTTCCCAAAAACGCACGGGGTAACCCCAAAGTACATCATGAGACAGGAGTAGGGTGGATTGGGCGAAGGAAATCCACCTTTTAACATACGGACACAGGGCGATCATGCAGGAATGTACAGGAAACCTCCAACCTAAAAAAGAATCAACCCTCTTCATCGCTTATCTGAGGCGCGGCAGACGAGGCCCTTCCTCCTTGAGAAACGACCGTGGCGTCTCCCTGGTTGTCGCTATGCTGATCCTTCTTGTTCTCACCATCATTGGAATCAGTGCCATAACAACGTCGACGTTTGAAACGAATATCGCAGGAAACGAACGGCTCTATAATGAGGCCTTTTACGCTGCAGATGCGGGAGTCGACTATTTTTATACGATAGGAAGTTCTTTTCTGCCGGGCGGGGACCGTGAAAATCTTCTCATTGCAAACACGATGGGTACGATTAGTAGCACTGACGAGGGATTGAACCTGGGAAAGAGTCATTTCAACCTCACCTGGAGAGTGTTGCGCCGGGAGATTGGACCGCCTGAGAAAATAGATTTTCTTGTTACTTCCGAAGGGGTCACTCCAACCCTTCCGTCGGCGGGAAGAGTGGTCATTGAATCGGTTATTGAAGCCATTAGCGAGGCTTCGCCAGGAGCATATCCGGGAGGATCCACATGAAAAAGTTTAAATCTCTTTTTCTGGTAGGTTTTTTCTTTTTAATTCCTGTGGTCACTTACGGTCAATCTGACCTCTTCGAGATCCGCACACCCAACACGGTGATCATCTTCGACACCTCGAGTTCGATGAACATGGATGTAAACGGCCTGGCGGTAGGGGCTGGAGCGGCAACGGGTGTGGATAGCGTTGTTCGAACCTATGAAGGAGGCGGGAATCACCCGAACAGCAAGCTCTTTATTGCAAAGAATGCTCTCGGAAAGGTGATCAAGGATCTTGAAAACGTCAACCTCGGCTTTGCGACCTACGGCCAATCGAGAACAGATGTCGTCCGCGGATATTATTACCGCGACCATAAAACTTATACTGCGCCCGCTCCTGACAAATGGAAGTGGAGGAAGCTCTACTGGCGTTTCAATAATTACAAACACGGCGGTTGGTCATCGAATTCTTTTTCGAGCAGCAGTTTCACGGATGTTTGGAGCAATTTCCGTGCGGGAATAAACATCGGATCTACTTTCACGATTCCCCATACCTTTAACAATTCTCCAGCAAACAATGCGCAGAGTGTCCCGCCCCCTCACCCTCCTGGGACCTACTTAGGCAATTTAACGATGACGGTGACCAATATCGTCTATAGCCCTGAGTACAATTGGTATACCTTTTTTTACACAGATAGTCCTCATGATCATTACGAAGAAACGATAATAGAAAAAGTTTACGCTAACAACAACGCCATCGACTGTAACGTAGAGTTTCCAAAGAACTGGGGAGGCGGAGGATGGAAGACTTACAACTCCAGCGACGATGAACAAATCAACAATCCTGGCAAATGGGCCTGTACAGGGCCATTTATAATTACCGGAACGGTAGGTGGGTTGGGTAGCTTTTTCAGGGAATATACCTGGGGGCAGTTTGGGGGAACGAGTTGCCCCGCAGCAACTGGATCGGAGCAGAACCCTTCGGAAACTCTCGCACAGGATCGATGGACCCAATGGTTTCTCGCGGACCCAAACGATGCGTCACTCCCCAATCCGTTTGTAAAAGCGACAAAAATAAACTGTTATGACTATTCGACCTACGCTTATCCGGCGGACGGGTCGCCGAATAAACATCACGTCTGGAGCTACTTCAGATCGGCGGCAGGAATCTGGCCCGATAACATCCAACCCGCACCCTACTATCCTGCGCTCGGTGGCAACCCGGGCACGCAGGATAATCACTATTTCTTTATCAATTTCCCTGAGATCGACGACTCCTTGAATAGCTACCAAACTCGAGAAAAGATCAAATCCTGGCTGGATTTGACTCCGGTCCAGAGCGCGGAAACAGGACGCTACCATACGAAGTCGCCCTTAAAGCCTTACAGCATCACCTCGAACACAGTTGACTCCGTTTACACTCCCCTCGCCGATGCACTGACTCTGGCTAAGAAGTACTTCAACGACTACATTTCCAACTATAAGGGAGGCGATGCGCCAAGCAAGGCGAACTGCAGGGGGAACTATATCATCCTCTTCACGGACGGTCTCGAGAGCGCCCTTTGCCAATTGGGACCCTGTGATCCTCCATTCAACACGAAGGGAAATCCTGACTACGCTGCTGCTGCGACGGTGGCCAATGACCTCTTTGCACTGGTCAAAGATAAGGATGGGAAGAACGCGGGTGTGAAGACCTTTGTCATTGGATTTGGCCTGGGCCTCGGAGATAAGAAGGACAAGCTCGACGATATCGCCAAGAATGGCCACACAGAACACAAGAACAAGACGACAGGTCTGACTGAATATGCATATACAGCAGCTAATGCCCAGGATTTGGCTGACGCTTTCACGGAGGTCTTCGAGGCGATCAAAGATAACTACAGCCGGTCCAATCCCGTCGTGGCCAGGGACGGGAAGTCGATCTACAGGGGTTATTTGAGTTTTCCGGGGTGGAATGGACATCTCCTCAAATATGAGGTGGATAAGATTGATGCAGGGAAAAACATCTACAACTATGAAGACCGGACCTGGGATGCTGGACAGATCATGAATAGCGATGGCCGTGGGGCGGTGGCCACCTGGAATCAGAGCAAATTTGAGCCTTCGGAAATTAACTTTGTGGTTTCGAGTGGCGGGACGCTTCAGAATGATCTCAACCCCGATCCTGCGATCGATATTAATAGTGATGGCAAGACAGACAAAGTCGATGCCGAGACGATCATCAACTTCATCCTCGATTCCGGATTTGCCAGCGGCAAATATAAGGGAACGAGGTCCGGAAGCTGGAAATTAGGGGATATTTATCACTCTACGCCGGTGGTCGTGGGAGTTCCTTCCATGAACATCGGGGATGATCTCTTTCCGAAGAAATATTCAGTGTTTAAGCAGGCTAACATGAACAGGGCTACTGTAGTCTATACCGGGGCCAATGATGGGATGCTCCATGGCATAGGAGAGGATGGAAAGGAGAAGTTCGCTGTAGTTCCAAAGAGCCTCCTTGGAAAGCTTCGAGATCTCCGATCAGACCACCAGTTCTACGTCGACTCAAGCCCGAGGGCCTATGATGTCTATTTTGCAAAAGGAATGGACGAATGGAAGACGGTGATCATCAGCGGTGAGAGGGGCGGCGGAAATTATTATTTTGCTGTCGATGTGACCGACCCCAGCGCTCCCAACATCCTGTGGGAGCAGAGCGATTCGAAGATGGGCTATACGTGGTCAAGACCAGAGATCGGCAGGGTGAAGATCGGCGGAAAAGAAAAGTTTGTCGCCTTTGTCGGAGGCGGGTATTCCGATCCAGTGATTGAAGATGTGGGAAATGCCTTTTACATAATCGACATCGAGGAGGATGATGCGTCGAAGCGGATCCTCAGGAGGTTTGACGTCGGTGATAAGTTCAACAAGGTGCCTGCCGGGGCAACGGCCTTCGATGGGGATTTTGACGGCAGGGTCGACGGAGTTTATTTCGGGGACGCCAAGGGAACCTTGTGGAAGATCAAGATCGACGGGGAGGAAGATGTCAGTAAATGGCAGCTCGTGAAACTCTTTGACTCTGACGGGGGCCTCCCGGTCTACTATCCTCCCGCCGTGACAAAAAATAACCAGGGAAAGGTGCTGGTCTATTTCGGCCAGGGGGATGAGATGAACCTTTTCGAGAAGACCAACACGAATTACTTCTATGAAATCTGGGATAAGGGCGCCGCGGGACAAAAACTCTGGAGTCAGCAGCTTAGACCTGGAGAAAAGGTACTGTCTTCCCCGCTGATAGACAATAACGTTATCTACTTTACGACCTGGGAGTATACCGGAATAGAGGACGAATGCGGAAAGGGCCTGGGCCGGCTCTACGGTTTGAGTGAGACAAGAGAGGGAAAAACAGGAGGAGATGCGGGATTAACTACCTTAGACACGGGAACCAATACTTGGAGTGCTCCTGTTCCATCCACTAACCTGGGAAAAGGGATCCCGTCGGCCCCAATCATGGTGCTCAGGGGGAAGAGACAGTGGATCGCCTATTCTTCCAGTATCGAATCGGATCAAATTAAATTCATTGGTCCGGTCCCCGGAGGGGGAAGCGCAAGATTGAAATCCTGGAGGGAAGTCTTCTAAGAATCCGGGAAATGGAGTGAGCGAACGGTAAAGAGGTTTTCGATGCCCCAGGGTCGGAAACCTCTTTTTTTTGCAAGGGACAGAAGAAATAATTTCACACCCTGAGCGACAATTTTTGGAAAGCCGAAAATTGCGACGCGGATGATGTTTTTGATTTATCTCTTTCTTTCAATATGTTAGGCCTAATTCTGAGGCTGGCACGCTCTTTGCTTATAAGTTAATCAAAAGAGAGAAACAAAATAGAGATCGATAAAGCCAAACCACGAGCAATCGTGGGACGGAAAGCCACGGGTCCCAGACTTCTGGGATCGCCGGGTTGCCGAAATCGAGTTCAAGGAACCGGACTGCCGTGGCTTATCCAGAAAAGGTAGCCCGGTTTTTCATTTCTTAAAGGCGAGGTAATTGTTTATGAATCGAAAAGGTATGACCTTAATTGAACTCATTATTGTAATGGTAATCGTCGGGATCGGAGCAACCCTCCTGGCTCCTGGCATCGGTGCGTGGCTCCCAACCTACCGCTTGAAGAGTGGCACAAGGGATTTTGTCTCGGCGATGAGAGTGGCTCAACTCAGGGCAATCTCCACGAACACCACTCACAGGGTTTCTTTCGATCTCGGAACGGGGAGTTATGTCCTGCAGCGGGATTCAGGTGGAATCTTTGTCGACGACGAGGTAACCGGGAGTCTGCCCGGGGGCGTCCAGTTCAAATCGGCCACCTTTGGCGGAGGGATCGTGGATTTCTTTGCCAACTCCACTTCCTTAAACGGAAATATCAGCCTGAGGAACACAAAAGGGGCGGAAAAGACGATCCGCGTTTCGGGTCTCACAGGGAGGATCAAAATTGAATAGAAAGGGATTTACACTCATCGAAGTTCTCATCGGTCTCGTTCTTCTCGCCGTCGGATTGTTAGCGATCGCTGGCATGCAGATCACATCGGTGAAGAGCAATTCGTTCTCGAGCAATATCACCCAGGCCTCTATTATGGCCCAGGACCGGCTCGAGATCCTTAGAAACCTGCCGATGGGCCACGCAGATTTGGGTGCGGGAACACACAATGATGTGATTCCAGGGACGACATTCACGCGCCTGTATACGGTTGCGGTAGTTCCCGGAACGACCATGCTCAACATTACGGTGAATGTCAGCTGGACTGACAGTTCGAGCCACACCGTTTCGTTTTCAACGGTCCGCGCCCAGTGAGGTGAAAAGATGAACAGAAAAGGGCTTACTTTGATCGAGCTTATGATTGCCATGGTCATTATCAGTGTCCTGGTGGCAGGAATCTACAGGACCTTCGGCTCCCAGCAACATACCTATACGGTGCAAGACCAGGTCGTGGACATGCAGCAGAACATGAGGATGGCCGTGAGCCAGATGATGCGCGAGATCAGAATGGGTGGCTTTGGGAGACCCGATGTCAAGATGTACGGACCGGATGGGATGCATGGGATCTATAAGAATGTCGTAACCCCGAGCGGGAATGGTTCAGGAGTAACGATTGTAGGAGGCTATCAGCAGGTAGCCACTCTGGTAGCCGGCGGTAAGTCAGGGGACACCAAGATTACACTTTCAGATGCCTCTGCCTTTGATTTGAATAAGTATCAATATCTTTGCCTGAACGGAACGGAAAGCCACCGGATAAAGAAAATTACGGACAATGAGATCATGTTCTACTCGAACAACGGTAACGGTAATAATGATGGGGAATTGACGGAGGATCACTCCGCCGGAGAACCCGTTTTCCAAATGCTCGCGATCACTTACTCTATCGGAATGGCGGACGGGAAGACGTGCCTTCTCCGGGACGATAACCTGGGCCAGGGGCAGCAGGTCGTGGCGGATAATATCGAAAGCCTCCAGTTTAGGTATGTCCTGGCAGATGGATCGGTGTTTCAAGTAGTTCCGAACAACCGCCTCGACGAGATCAGGATGATTCAGGTCAGCCTCACGGCAAGGACGGATATGACCGATCCCGATCTGGCCAAGGCGGGGGACGGCTACCGAAGGCGAACCGTGACTTCAAACATTCAGGTGAGGAACCTGGGTTTTCAATAAGAATGAAAGATCGTTGCAGATTCAGCATTGCAAAATTGGCAATGAGCGATGGAAGAAAGAGCGAGATGAAACCAATCCATAGTGTTCAGAACGAGAACGGTGTGGCCCTGATTGTAGCCCTCACGATGTTGCTGGTGTTGACGTTGATCGGCTTGAGCGCCGTAAGCATGAGCTATTACGAGACGAAGATCGCCGGAAACGAGCGCGTGTATAATAGCGCCTTCTATGCCGCAGATGGAGGGATTGAAAATTTCCGCGGAAGGGTTTCCGGGGGCGAGTTCATCTACAGCGTGGCCACGAGCGCTTCCTATCAACTCACCGTCGGAGGAAGCAGCTCGAACGTGAGCTATACGCGATCGACCAGAAATGAGGGAGGGGTGGACTACGCCGTCTTTCAGGTCACTTCCGAGGGGACCGCGCCGAGTTTCCCGACTCCAGGAAGAGTCGTAGTAGAGGCCATTGTTGAGGGAGCCATGATGGTTCACGAAGGCTACAATTAAGGAGAAAGAGAAAGAGAAAGATGAAAGGAATGATTCTCTTTTGTGTCTGTCTGATTTTTCTCGTCCCTGGGATCAGCTTCGGGGAGGAGGATATTTTCAAGGTGAAGACTCCCAATGTCATGATCATCTTTGACACCTCGGATTCGATGAATATGAGCGTGACGATCGACTCCAAGGGAAATAGCGTCTGGACTACGAAGAAAGGGCCCGACAAGGTGACGCAGTATCGGCAGGATGGAAATCATCCTGACAGCAAGCTCTATCAGGCCAAACAGGCGCTCAGTCAGGTGATTCAAGATGTCGTTAAAGACAAGGTGAATCTCGGTTTTGCCACCTACGCCCAGCAGAAGATCGTGAAGAAGAAGGGCCAGTACAAGCGAGACGAGGTCACTACGGCGGCGGTGCCTGAGGCCTGGAGACAGGACAAACGGTACTATTTGTGGGATACCACGAACGACGGCACAAGAACACAAACGAGCATCTATTCGGATAGCTTCATTGATGCCTGGGCCATTACCCGGTCAGGTGTGGTGGCTGATGCGACAAAAGGGACGACCTTCACGAGAGTCATATCGATCCACGATAAAGCCACCCTCCATCCCAAATGGCTCGGCGGAAGTAGTTTTCAGACAACCAAGGCCTATACGATTACATACCGTGTGACAGCGAGAACATATAACGCCGAATCGAATATCTACACCTTCACCTATGGGCCGATTTCCGCTGCCTATGACCGTTATCAGGAGTACACCTTTTCAACGAGCTGGAGTACAACCGTTGTGACCTGCGGAACCGACAAGGTCAATGCCCCGTTCCCGGCGACTCAAACAGGTGGATGGAAAACCCATTTTGCCGGGGAAGCGGAATATGCAACACCCTCGGGAAGTAGGACTGCCGGCTGGTGGAATTGCTCCGTGGAACATCGGGCTGCCCAGTCAGAGGTAAAGACGACAAAGTTCACCTGGCTTGATACAACCGGATCGGATTGCGCTGCGACACAGGCCGGGACCCCGGTATGGAACCTCGTCTCCGGGACGTGTTTTGATTGGTCGGCATACCGGTACATCCCCGAGGGAACGACGAACAGGCCCCATACCTGGTCCTACTTCAAAATGGATGGGAGCTCAAACTGGAAGAAGAATACTCAGGACGATCCGTTTTACCCGGCCCCCGTGGGAGATCCCGGGCAAGCCAATAATCACTACTTCTTCATCAACTTTCCCGATGACAAGGTCACCGGCTTCAAGGACTCTGACCGGACTGCCATCATGAACAAGATCCTATCCTTTCTCGATTTGACGCCTGTCAAGAGGCCCGATGCGGCAGAATACTGGACCAGGCTTCCCGTCCATGCGATCAATGGGTTGACAGGGCTCACAGCAAACACGGAGGCCTTTGACGCCACAAAGCAGACCCCCCTTGCCGACTCGTTCTCATGGGCCTATACCTATTTTTACGATTATATTCACAAGTATAACGGGGGAGATCCATCGAGCATGGAGAAGTTCGGAGATACCCTCTGCCGTGGCAACTACATCATCCTTCTCACCGATGGCCTTGAAAGCTGCAGGGGCACGACAGACAAGAGCGGTAATTTTACCCCTAATTACACGGCCGCTCCGACGGAGGCGGCAAACCTTCTCACTCAGAATGTGAAGACCTTCGTCATCGGATTCGGGGCAGATGTGAAGGGAAACCAGGCGCTCAACAACATCGCCTCGGCTGGGGGGACGGGAAAGGCCTATTTCGCCACAAATCTGAAAGATCTCGAAAGCGCCTTAACATCCATCTTTCAGGCCATCACAGGGCAATATTATGGCCGGTCAAATCCCGTGATCACCCGGGCACGGGATCGCCTCTTCAGGGGTTCCTTTGAGATCATAGACGGAGACTGGGTCGGACATCTGATGGCATGGAAGGCAGATTCCCAGACCGGAAAATTAGCCCCTGACTTCCTCTGGGACTCCGGTAAGCAGATGAAAAGTGGCGGGAGGGGCAAGGTTTATACCTGGACCCAGGATGGTTTGAACCCCACGGGAAAGGAGTTCCTAACGAGCGACTCCTCCCTTTATCCTTTTGTCAACCCGTTGTCCGAGGATATCGACGGCGTGAACGGTGTCACCACTGATGATGCGAAAGCGGTCATTTCCTTGACCCTTGATCCCAGCTACGGCGGAGGAAAGTATCAGGGGAGCAGAGCCCTTGACTGGCTTCTCGGAGACATTTATCATTCCACCCCTGTTGTGATAGCAGAGCCTGCATTCTTTTACACCGATCATAATTACAAGGATTTTTATGACAGCAACAAGAACAGGGCCGTGATGATCTACGTGGGCACAAACGACGGAATGCTCCATGCATTCAGAAACACGGACGGTGGCGAGACCTTTTCCGTTATTCCCAGGAATCTTCTCGGAAAGGTGAAGGACCTGAGGACGACCCATAACTATTACGTCGACTCGAGCCCAAAGGCCCATGATGTCTATTTCAAAGATGACAAGAAGTGGAAAACCGTCCTCATCTCTGGCCAGATGAAAGGAGGCCCCTACTACTTCGCCCTCGACGTCACAGATCCGGGTGATCCCAAATTTCTTTGGGAGTGGACAGATACAAATATGGGAGAGACCTGGGGCAAGCCCGATACCGGCAAGGTTAAAGTCACAGGAGGAGATAAGTTTATCGCCTTCGTGCCTGGAGGCTACTCAACGGTAGACAACAAAGGCAATCGTTTTTATATTGTTGACATTGAGACCGGAACCACCCTGAGGAGCTTTACCGTCGGAAGCGCGACGAACAAAATTCCATCCGCTCCTATTGCCTACGATTCAAATGGCGACGGCTATATCGATTACGTCTATTTCGGCGATATCAGCGGGACCCTGTGGAAGATCGATGTCTCCGGAAACAAGATTGATGATTGGACCCTTTACGAGTTCTTTGCGCCGTCGAATCCAAAGCTCAGGCCTATCTTCTACTCCCCTGCTGTGACAAAAAATGATGAAGGGAAAATTCTCGTCTTCTTCGGGACCGGAGACGAACTGGCTCTCACCGTCCTCACCACCAACTACTTCTACGAGATTGAGGATCAGGGAGCCACAGGGAAGCAGAATTGGTCGGAGACCCTCGAAAATGGAGAGAAGGTGCTCGCCTCCCCTGCTGTAGCCAATTATGTGGTCTACTTTACCTCCTGGCTCTACAAGACGAGTAGTGAGTTCTGCGGAGCAGGGGAGGGAAAGCTCTGGGGCCTGACCATATCGAAGCAGGACGCGCAGGGAGGAGATGCTGGTCTGGTGGTCCTCGATCCCAACACAGGAAAATGGACGGCTCCCCAACAATACATCTCATTGGGTGCTGGGATCCCTTCCGCCCCGGTTGTTACGAATGGAATGGTCTATGTCTCAACCAGTTTGAACGCCAACAAGGTCATTCAGATTCCCATTCCTCCCTGGGCTGTTTCGAGAGTGAAATCGTGGCGGGAAAGGTTCACGGATCATTAATTGCGGATTTCGGCCCCTCACCCCCGGCTTCTTCCCTCAGGGAGGAGATGGGCGTGAGCGGACTTCTTCACTTTGCCATCGCCTCGAGCCGTTTAATCTTCTCCCCTGCCTCGAGAAGGGACTGGTCAAGTATTAAAACGACCTGGAAGGCCTCGAGGGCTTCCCGGACCATCCCACTGGCTTCATAGGCGAGTCCGAGGCTGAACTGGAGGCGGGCCAGCTTTCCATTGGGCAGGCCCCTTGTTCCGACGGCCATCTTATAGTATTTGATCGATTGGTCATAATCCCCCTTCTCCATCGAACATTCCCCGAGCATGATATAACAGTCCGCAGCCAATGGGGGATCGGAGGCGGCCAGTTCAAATTCGGAGACGGCATAATCGAGCAGTTCCATCTCCTTATAAGCAATTCCGAGGTGATAATGCATCTCCGCCTCCTTGTCTGGAAAAGTCGTTTCAGCGCTCGGTACGGAGCCAGAAAGACCCGTTGACGAGGGAGGGAGACTGAACTCCACTTCTTTCATTCTGTTTTTTAACGGGGGACGGGGTGAAGTCATCCCCGCAGGCGAAAGAGGCGCTGGTGGTGGAGGTGACCTGTCCGGTTCACTGAGGTGCTGTTCCTTGAATGTCCCGAGGGCCTTCTGGGCCTCTTGATCATCCGGCCTGATCTTCAGGATGCTTTGATAATAGTTCTTTGCACTTCCTACCAGTCCCTCCTTTACGTAGAGTCTGGCAATCCGATGATATGCCTCAATCAGATTCGGGTCGATCGAAAGCGCCTTCTTATAAATGGAGATGGCCCGGGAATTGAGATCCTCCTCAGCAAAGAGATCAGCGACCTGAAGATACTCCTTAACCGCCTTACCGTTCTCCCCGTTCTTCAGATAGAGGTCTCCGAGTTTAAGATGGAGCCTTTTATCCTCGGGGGAGGCTTCGATCAGTTTTAAATACTCTCTGATTGCCTTGTTGGGCTGCCCTTTGAAGATGAACCTCTGGGCGATCCCCATTATTTTCTCTTTGTCGATGCCCAAGATTTCCTCTGAAAAATTTCTAATATGAAATTACCCAATAGCCCCGAAAAAGTCAAGTCTTTCTGTTAATATCGCTTCAGGGGTCTATAGGAATCCGCAGGAGTCGAAAGTGGATGATGGTGGGGGTTGCGAGGAAGGCAGGTAATTTTCTTATCAATGGACAGATATTGACCACTAATGCAATTTCGAATATAATAGTTCGATTCCTGTCCATGCTGGAACTATACGAACCCTTTAGTGATTTAATTTATGGAAATGATGGGAAAATTGGCATTCATTTTGCTTCCCCTGAATGGAAAACATGCACCCGGAAGAAGGGTTCTGATTAACGTCAATATCGGCAGTGGAAGCTGGAGAGCATTCCAAATGGTGAAGGATCTGAAGAAGGTACTGATTGTGGATGATGAAGAAACGCTCACATGGAGCATGGCTAAGAGCCTATCGAGAGACGTAGACAAATACCAGGTGATGGTTGCGAACAGCGGGAAGGAGGCTCTGGAAGCCCTAAGAGCAAATAGGGTCGACCTCGTTATCTCCGACATTCGGATGCCTGATATCAATGGACTCGATCTCCTTGTGAGGGTCAAGAAAGAGCATCCCCAGACAAAGGTGATCATCATGACCGCCTATGGATCCTCTGACGTTCAGAAGGAAGCGAGTCGGAGAGGTTCCCTATTTTATATTGAAAAGCCCTTCGAGATAGCGGATATCCGTAAGATCATCATCGATGTCCTCACAAAGAAAAAGGGGTTTCGCGGGAAGGTTTTCGGTCTTCAGTTGACAGATATCATTCAAATGAACTGCCTCGGACGGCTGACGACGGCATTGGTGATCAACAAAGACGGCGAAAAGGGAACGATCTATTTCAATGAGGGAGAGGTGGTTCATGCCGAGTGCGGTGAAAGACGAGGGACGGATGCGTTTTACATGATCCTGAGCTGGGATGAAGGTGAGTTCGTTTCGAATATCGGCGTGACGCCTCCGACTCAAACCATCTCTCAGAATTGGGAGCACCTCCTTGTTGAAGCAATGCGAAGAAACGATGAGAGACTATCGTAAGCTCGCAGAGCAAGATCTTCTGGAAAGGGCCGGGTAAAGCCAGATGCATGTGGTCATAACCAGGCGGGATCTCGAGAGAATCAACAGCTGCCTGAACAAGATGATTTCTTCTTCCTTCGCTCACTCGGTGCTTCTCATCGACCGTTCGGGCCAGCTCATTGCCCATAATGGAGAGGGCCTTGACATCGACCTCTCGGCTCTCTCAGCGCTTACGGCTGCCAATTTCGGGGCGACCATTGAGATTGCTCGGCTTCTCGGAGAGGAGGAATTCACCCTCCTTTTTCACAAAGGAAAGAGCGAGAACGTCTATTTTTCAGCCATTGGCGACCATGCGATCATGGTAACTCTTTTCGACGAAAGGACCTCTCTGGGGTTGATTCGCCTGAGGATTAACCAAATCGTCGGAGAGCTTTCGAAGATTCTCACTTCGATCTTCGAGAGGAGAAAAGTTCCGTTCGCCCCTCCGTCGTAACTCCGGAGGAGCCTGGGGTACGTTCATGCCGTTCATAAATTTCAGTAAAGACGAAATTCAATGCAAGATTGTCTATTACGGTCCCGGATTCTGCGGAAAAACGACAAACCTCCAGTATATCTATGCCCAGACGCATGAACAGACCCGGGGAAAAATGGTTTCCATTGACACGAAAGGAGACCGGACCCTTTTTTTTGATTTTCTATCATTGAACCTGGGTAAGATCCGGGGGTTTGATATTCGTGTTCAGCTTTACACGGTGCCGGGTCAGGTCCATTATGACGCCACAAGAAAACTGGTCCTGAAGGGTGTGGACGGAGTCGTTTTTGTCGCCGATTCCCTGAAAGTCCAGAGAAAGAAGAACATTGAAAGCCTGATCAACCTTGCCAAGAATCTGGCAGAAAAGGGGGTCAGCATCAGGACGGTCCCCCTGGTCATCCAGTACAACAAGAGAGACTTGAATGGGACCGATTCGGAAATCCTCCCCATCGAAATGCTGGACAAAGATCTCAACTCCATGCTGAAGGTCCCCTCCTTTTCGTCCAGCGCACTGAAAGGCGGTGGTGTGTTTGAGACGTTAAGGGAGATCAGCAAGTTGGTTGTGAAGGACGTGAGCAGAAAGATTATGTTCATGGATAAACAGGCAAAATAATCACGAAGAGGAATCCGGCCATGGAAAAGAAGATAAGCGACGACGAGATCAAGGATCTGGAGGATGAGATTGATTCTGCGGTCGATCGTCTGTTCAGGGACAAGACGAGGGAACTCCAGGACTATGTCCTGAAGGAGCCCACTGGCCTGGAATCCTCCCCTGTGCCGACGAAAGGGGTTTCCCCAGGGGAACCGGAGCCGATTGAACGGTTGGAGACCCAACTGCTTCAGCTCGAATGGGATGTTACGGGGGAAAACCTTTTGAAAACCGAAGAGGAGGTTCAGGTCCTGCGGAAAGAGTGCAGAGAGAACCCCCGCATGTCCTCGATCTTAGGTCTTATGGAGAGAGTTTTAAAGCGGATGATCGAGGATAGCGACCGGATTGAGCCTTCTCTCATCAAGTTTTTGCTCGATTCGAAGGACACGCTCAAGCTCCTGCTGAGGGACGAAGGGGGCGAGGTCAAGACCTATCAACAACTCGCTTGTGACGGCCTGGAGGCCAGGTTTTCCCTCATGGAGGAGGTGTCGAAGAGGCAACCGGAGGTCCCTTTTTCTCCCGTTGAGATAAGGCAGGAAGCGGGGCCGGCTCCTGGGATGTGGGAAAAGATTGAAGAGATGTTTCATCGGATCCGTGATTCCTCCGAAAAAGTGGAAGGGATCCTGTCCAGGATAGAGGGGACTCTTCTTCGATTGCCGGAGGGGACTCGAAAGCGCGAAAGAGAGACCCTTCCGGCGGAAGGCCTCCCCGTTTCGATCACGGTCTTCAAGGCAATCGGGAGGCTGTTCGGTGTTGAGAACGAGAAGGTCTATAAGGTCTTCCGGATCCCGGAGACTTTTCAAGAAAGATATTCCAGGGCTGAGAAGATCCGTCTGAAAGATGTTGAGGTGAGAATGATCGATCTCCGAAGAATATTCTCCATGGAGGGAGGAACTGAAGGAGGGGAGGGAAGAATTCTTCTGGTCAGAGACAATGGGGGGTACAAGGGGTTTCGGGTTGAGCAGATCCTTAAGAAGCTTTCGGCACCGGTTCTTCGGAAAGGAGTGGAGCATGAGGGATATTGTACCGGGACCGTCCAGTGGAGATACGAAGATCACCCGGTAGAGATTCCTGTGCTGGATCTGAAGAAATTCTGAGGTTTCCCTTTGGGAATCTGTGCCGGAGACATCCCTGAGAGGGGACCCGGAAGGGGCGGAAGGGTGAAAGGCTTTTCATGGAGAGGAATCGTTTCGTGAACGTGATGGGTGAGGAGAGGAGAGAGCCAAAAGAAGAGGTCGACCGCCTGAGACGAGAGCTGGAGGACCTCAGGAATTTTATGGAGAGTATCTTCCAGAGTATCGGAAGCGGAATCATCCTCACCGGAATCGAAGAGGCGATTACGTATATCAATCGGGCCGGAGAAAGCATCCTCGGGTATTCGAAGGAGGAGCTTTTTGGTAAGCCTTTTGCCATTACCGGGTTGAGGGAGAAGCCGGCGGTCATCCCTTACCTTCTCGACAACCCTGAGGGGCTCGATACAAGGAAAGAGGGCTGGATGACGCGTAAGGACAGGGCTGAGTTTCCCGTTGGGTACACGATCAGCGACCATCTGAACGTGCAGGGTGAGACCATTGGGAAAATCGCCATCTTCCGGGATCTGACAAAGGTCTACAAGATTCAGGAGGAAATGCTGCGAATGGACAGGCTGGTATCCCTGGGAGAGCTTGCTTCCGGAATCGCCCACGAACTTCGCAACCCTCTGGCAGGCATCAAAACAACGGCCCAGGCCCTCGGTGAGGAGTTGCCGAGGGAAGATTCGCGAAGAGAGTATCTCTCACGGATTACGAAGGAGATTGATCGGCTCAACGATCTCTTAAAAACCTTCTTCTCTTTTGCCAAGCCCCAAAGGCTCAATCTGGCCGTATGTCACATCCGGGACATCGTGAACGAAATCATCCCCTTCCTCATTAAGGAGATTGCCGACAAGGGGATTCGCTTTGAAGAGCGTTACCATCCGGAACTTCCGAAGATAAAGGCAGATAAGAGCCAGATGCACCAGGTCTTTTTGAACTTGTTCCTGAACGCCATTCAAGCCATGCCGAGCGGGGGAATGCTCGCGATTGAAGCCAACCCACAGCCGTCCCTGACCTCGGAAGGGCTAAGACAGAACTTTGTCAAAGTGGTGGTCTCCGATACCGGAAAGGGGATCCCGCCGCATTTGACTCACAAGATTTTTGATCCTTTTTTTACCACGAAACCGAGAGGGGTGGGCCTCGGGCTTTCGATCACCTATCAGATCATCAAGAAACACGGGGGAACGATTAAGGTGGAAAGCAAGTGGGGAGAGGGGACTTCTTTTATCATCAGCTTAGCAGGGGTATCGGGGTAGTCATGAAGCCTTCCATTCTGATTGTTGATGACGACGAGGTCATGCTGGAGACCCTTTCTGATGTGCTGAAGAAAAGAGGGTACGAGCTCTACGCGGTGAATTCTGGAAATGAGTCCTTCTCGGTGATTCGAAAACACCTCATCGACCTGGTCCTCCTGGATATGAGGCTGCCGGACGTGGATGGCCTGGAAGTTCTGAAAAAGATCAAAGAATTGGACACGGAGATCTTGGTGGTCATGATGACGGCATACTCCGATGTGGAAAGCGCCGTGTCCGCGATGAAGGCAGGGGCATACCACTACATCAACAAGCCTTTCGAGCTGGAAGAATTGAAGCTGTTGATTGAGAAAGGGCTGGAGACGAAGAGCCTCATCAATGAAGTCCGGAGGCTTCGTCGGCAGCAGAAGGACAGCTACGGCGATTGCCATATCTACGGGGGAAGCCCTCAGATTCAGTATGTGAAGGAACTGATCGGAATGATCAGCAGGACCCACAAGACGTCCGTACTGATCCAGGGGGAGAGCGGAACGGGGAAAGAGCTGACGGCCAATGCGGTTCATTACAGCAGTAAACGGGCCACAAAACCGCTGATGAAGATCAACTGCAGTGCCATCCCGGACTCCCTTCTGGAATCGGAACTTTTCGGATATGAGAGGGGTGCCTTTACGGATGCGAAAAACACGAAAAAGGGGCTGTTTGAACTGGCGGATGCGGGCACCGTTTTCCTTGATGAAATCGGCGACATGAAACCCTTTCTTCAGTCGAAGATTCTGAGGTTCCTTGAAACTCAGACCTTTATGCGCGTGGGAGGGGAAAGAGAGATTAAGGTGGATGTTCGTATTATTGCCGCCACCAATAAGGACCTGGAAGCCCTGGTTCGGGACGGGAGCTTTCGGAAAGACCTCTATTACAGGTTGAAGGTCATGGTCGTTGAAATGCCACCTCTCCGGGAACGACCTGAGGATGCACTGATGCTCGCAAACCTGTTCATAGAAGAAAATAACCGGGAACATGGAAAAAATGTTAAGGGTTTGTCCCCGGAGTCAAAGCGTTTCATGACCCTTTACCAATGGCCGGGAAATGTGCGAGAGTTGAAGAACGTGATTGAACGGGCTATGATCCTGAGTGATCAAGAATTGATCACGCCCGAACAATTGCCCTTCGAGCTCAGAGAGAGTGAAGAGGGAAAAAAGGGGGAAGGAGAAACAGACCTCCTCGACACGGGAGAGGACCTCTCTTTAGAGTCCATCGAGAAGAGATATATCTCAAGGGTTCTCAGGCGGCTGGAGTGGAATAAGTCAAGGGCTTCGAAATTATTGGGAATTTCAAGAGCTACCCTTAGGGAGAAGGTCAGAAGATATAATCTTTCCAAGAATTGATTTGAAATATTCGTGAGTTGTATGACATTCTTAAAATGGAATTTTAAGTATTCGGGAGGATTCTCTTTTAATTCTGAAAGTTAGGAAATATTTTTTTCTTGACTTTTGGGAAAATTTTGGAATATCCTATTCCCTGTTGGACAGGATTGGACACGAACTTACAAGAAAAGGACCTTTTGGCATGATTCTGGCAAGGTTCAAAGCGAACTTTTCAGACACAGGGGCTCTGCTCTGAGAGACCGGGCCGGATTGCCCGGGGGGGTGGCGGATCTGATCCAAAGGGTCCAAGCTCTATTTCCGTCAGGAAATGGAATTCGGGGAGCGAGGGGAAAATGGTTTTTGGCAAGAAAAGAGATGTCATTGGACTGGATATCGGCTCGAGCTCAATCAAGATGGTTGAACTGAAGGATGGAAAGAATGGATTTAAGCTCCAGAGCCTGGCAATGTCTCCTCTTCCTCCAGAGGCCATTGTTGATGGAGCTTTAATGGATTCGGTGACAATCATCGACGCCATACGAGAGCTCACCAATACCTCGAAGAGCAAAGCCAAGAATGCGGTGATAGCCGTCTCGGGCCATTCTGTCATCGTTAAAAAGATCACCCTTCCTTTCATGACGGAGGCAGAGTTAGAGGAATCGATCCAGTGGGAGGCTGAACGGTATATCCCTTTTGATATCAATGACGTCAATATCGATTTTCAGATTCTGGGTTACGGCTCGGAGAATCCGGATCTCATGGACGTCGTCCTGGTGGCAGCCAAAAAGGATATTATTCATGACTACGTCTCCGTCGTGATGGAATCAGGCTTAAACCCTCTGATCGTCGATATCGATGCCTTCGCCCTGGAAAATATGCTGGAGGCGAACTACGAGAGGGAGGGAGAGGAGACAGTGGCCATTGCCAATGTGGGAGCCAGTGTTACCAACATCAGCATTTTGAAGAAGAATGTCACGGCCTTCACGAGGGATGTTTTCAAAGGGGGAAACCAGATCACGGAGGAAATCCAGAGGCAGTTCCATGTGGACTACGAGGAGGCGGAGAAGATCAAGGTGGGAAGCAAGATGGATTCCCTGTCTCAAGAGACTGTCCAGAACGTTCTGAAAAATGCCTCCGAATCGTTGGCCGTGGAGATTGGAGGCTCCCTCGACTATTTTCAGTCCACCTCCACGTACGAGAAGATCAGCAAGTTATATTTATGCGGAGGAGGGGCCAAGCTGAAGGATCTCGGCATGATCTTGCAGCAGCAGATCGAGGTACCCGTTGAGATCGTCAATCCTTTCAAGAAGGTTGAATACAGTGAGAAGAGCTTTGACCTTGAATACCTCAGAGAAATCGGACCGATGATGGCCGTGGCCGTCGGTCTGGCCACAAGAAAGGCAGGAGACAGATGATTAAGATCAACCTGCTCCTTGCGAGGAAGGAGAAGAAGAAGGCGGGCATGAGAAAGGAAGGAGTTGTTCTCATCCTTTCCGTGGCTCTTCTCGGTTTGCTCCTCGGCGGGATCCAGTGGGTGATGAGTTCCGAGAATGCGGATCTCACGGCGAGAATCGCAGGGAAGAAAGAAAAGATTGCCCGGTTTCGTGCCCTCACTGCAGAGGTGAATAAAGCGAAGGACGACCAGAAGGTCCTCCAGGATAAGCTCAACGTGATCAACAACCTGAAGAAAGAGAAGGGAAGTCCTGCGAGAATCCTCGACGAATTGAGCATTTACAAGCCGGAGAAGATCCATCTCGAATCTCTGAAGAAAGAAGGGACGAAGCTCGGGATCGAAGGGATCGCTCTGGATGACGAGACGATCGCGATGTTTATGACCAATCTTCGGAAATCGAAGCTTTTCAAAAACATCGATTTGATCGTCAGTGAGCAGAGTGAACAGAGCAAGATCAAGCTGAAGAAGTTCACGCTTTCGTGTGAAATATTCTTGATGTGAATGGAGAAGGACACCCATGGCTCTCACAATGGATTCGATTCTGAAAGTCTCGACGCAGAAGAAGATCCTCATCCTGGTTGCTATCCTGTGCGTGATCGCGGGGCTGTATGGTTACACCCTTTTCCTGCCCCTGCAGGACGATCTCGTCAGGTTGAAGGCGGAGGATGACAAGACCACCCGGGAATTACACGAGAGTGAGGCGATCACCCGGGAGCTGGCTACGTTCAAGGCTCAGGTGAAGAACCTCACGGAAGAGCTCGATCGGGCCCTGGCCCAGCTTCCGAATGAAAAGGAAATCCCCGAGATGCTGAAGAACGTTTCCAGCCTGGGGAAGGAGTCGAGCCTCGAATTCACCCTCTTCAAGCCGAGGCCCGAAGAGCCCCGCCAGTTTTATGCCAGGGTTCCGATTGAATTGACCCTCGTGGGAAGCTACCATAATACCGGGACTTTTTTTGACCGGGTGAGCAAACTGCCGAGGATTATCAATGTCGTCGATTTCAATATGACCAGGGCAAAAGATCTCAAGGCGCGGGACGGGAGGGACGAGATTCTGATCAAGACGTCGTGTCTTTTGAACACCTACCGATTTATCGAAAAGAAAGCCGAGGAACGAAAAGTTGAAGACAAGAGAGGTGGAAAGAGAGATGTGCCCCAAAAGGGTGAGGAAAAGCCTCTACGGAAGTAGGATTTTCTGCTGCCTGTTTTGTCTCTTTTTTATTTTCCTTGTGAGCGGCTGCGGCGGAGGGAGTCCCCCGCCGGCGATCGGGAAGAAAGGAGCTACAGCAGTAGCGGAAAAGAAGAAACCGGAGGCGGCAAAGCCTTCTGAGCAGAAGGTCGCTGAGAAGGAGAAGAAGGAAGAGGTGGAGTATACTTATAACCCCGCGGGGAAGCCGGACCCCTTCAAGCCCTTTATTCAGCTCACCCCTGTCAGGGAGGCAAGAAATGTTCCCTTAACCCCTCTCCAGAAATATGAGATCAGCCAGCTCAAGCTGGTGGCGATCATCTCCACACCCGAGGGGAACATGGGCCTGGTGGAGGATTCGGCGGGAAAGGGATATTTCCTGAAAAAGGGCACGGAAATAGGGAAAAATGATGGGAAGGTGACGAAGATCTTGCAAGACAGGGTGATCGTGGAGGAGGCTTTTCAGGACATTTTGGGACAGGTCAAGGTAAACGAGATTCCGTTAATCCTCCATCGGACGGAGGAGGGGGGAGGATCATGAAATCTGATCGATTGCTAAAGACACTTGGTTTCATCCTTTTTTGCCTTTTTGTGGCGAGCTGCGCTACGGTCACGCCACCGGTCGTCGCCCCCCAGGGTGAATCAACGCCGGAAGTCGCCCGGGCTCCCTCCATCCAGAAGATTTCTTTCAGAGAAGGAGAGGAGTCGACAAGGATTCAGATCGAAGCTACCGAGCCGTTCGATCCACCCTTTTACAGAATCGCTTCAAACCCCCTGAGGATCGTCATCGACATCCCGAAAATCGATGTGACAGGGATTAGGGAATCCACAAGGGTCGAAAATGGGACGATCAGCGAAATTCTCACCACCCAATATGATGACAAAGCAAGGGTGGAGATCGGCCTCCTCGAGATGACGAACTACAACCTCTCAAAGGACGAGAAGGTTCTCAGTATCGATATTGAAAAGAAGAGAACCGTCGCGCAAGTGAAGGAGGAGCCCGTTTCCAAAGGAGAAGAACCAGCTCCAAAGGAAAAAGAGGCAGCGCGACCTGCCGAGGAAGTAAAAAGGGATGCACCCGCTCCCATCCAGGCGGCCTCCATTCAAGCGGTGCCTGCGCCCTCTCAGGAGACCCCGAGCCCGGCCAGGGAGATCATCAACGTTTTGCTGGAACGGAAAGGGGATCTCGTTCAGTTCAACATCCTTGCCGATGGCAAGGTAGGAAATTACGATTCCTTCAAGATGGACTCACCCGCGAGATTAGTGGTGGATCTGTGGGAATTAGATACCCAGTACCCGCAGCGATCCTTCAAGGTGCAGAACCCATTCATCCGGGAGATTCGGTTGGGACGACACCCCGACAAATTGAGACTTGTTTTTGATTCTCTCAAACCCCAGATGCCTCCCTATCAGATCACTCGGGTAGAGGATCGGCTGGTCGTTTCTTTTGGAAACGTTCCTCAGCCTGCCGGTCCCCAGGTCTTCGTGGCCGAGAAGACGGCCCAGGCAGCACCGGATTCCAAGACAAAAGAGAGCGCTGAAGCGACTCCGGCCGGTTCCAGTAAGCCTGTTGTCGCTCAGGATACGGCTCCGAAAGCAGCCATCTCCGAAACAACCTCAAAGCCCTCCTCTTCCGCACCCGCCACACCAAAAGGGACAAAAGCGAATGTTCTCAGCGGGGTCGACTTTAAACAGCTTGAGGATAGGTCACGGGTTATTATTGGTCTGCCTGAAGAGGCTACCTTCGAATCGCAGCGGATGGGTAAGAAGATGATTGCTGTGGACATCAAGAATGCGTTTGTTCCGAAAGGGCTCCAGCGCTCTCTGGATACGAGCGAGTTCGAAAGCGCCGTGAATTCGATTAACGTTCAGAATATTAGGACTGCGAAGGGAAATGACGTCAGGATCCTGATCAAGTTGAGGGAAGAAGTCCTGTTCGAAACGACGAAAGAAGGCAAGCAACTCTTCATTGACTTCGAAAGGCCCAAAAAGATCGAAGCCAAGATGGAACCCGTCTCAAACGTCACAAAAGAAGAGGCCAAGAAGGAAGAAGCAAAGGCGGGAGAAGTAAAGAAAGAGGAAGCTAAGAAGGAAGAGCCCAAGAGAGAAGAGGCAAAAGCTCCCGAAGTCATAGAGGCCAGGAAAGAGCCTCCGGTCCCTGCTGCAGCTGAAGAAAAGACGGTTCCTCCCTCCGCTGGACCGAAGAAGGCTGAAGAACCGAAGAAGGGGCCGGAAGAAGGGGGAATGGAAAAGGCCTACATGGGGAGAAAGGTTTCTCTGGACTTTAAAGATGCGGACATCAAGAACATCCTCCGTCTCATCGCAGAGGTGAGCAACCTCAACATCATCACAGGGGAGGATGTTACCGGAAAGGTTACCATGCGTCTGGTGGATGTGCCGTGGGATCAGGCCCTCGATGTTGTGCTCCAGGCGAGATCCCTCGGAATGAGCCGAGTGGGAAATGTAATACGTGTGGCCCCTCTCGATACATTGAAGAAGGAGACTCAGGCCGAGCTCGAAGCGAAGCGAGCAAAGGAGAGGCTCGAAGACCTCGTGACGGAGCTCATTCCAGTAAACTATGCAGCTGCGAAGGAGCTCGTGTCCCAGGTGAAGAGTGTTCTCAGTGATCGTGGAGATGTGAAGGTCGATGAGCGCACAAACATCTTGATTGTCAAGGATATCGCTCGAAGCATCGGAGGTGCGAAGAGCCTGGTGAAGTCGCTCGATACGAAGACGCCCCAGGTCTTGATTGAAGCGCGGATCGTCGAGGCAAACCTGACCTTTCAAAGGGACTTAGGGGTGTCGTGGGGATTTCTGGCCGTGTCGGGAAAAACGCCGGGTAACCAAGGGACCGTACAGGGAGGTTTGGCTGGAAATAAGGTCGTCGATTTCCCTGCCCAGCCCTCGACGGGTACGGCGGGGGTCCTGGAATTCCTGTTTAACTCTACTCACGGACTGAGAGAATTGGATGTGGCTATTTCAGCCCATGAGGCTAATGGGGACGTCCGGATCATATCGAGCCCGAAAATCGCGACCCTCGACAATAAAGAGGCCTCCATCGAGCAGGGCTTGAGGATTCCCTATCTTAAGCTGACTACCGAAGGAACAGTGACAACCGATTTCATCGATGCCAACCTGAAGCTCACGGTGACCCCTCATGTTACAAACGATGGAAACATCAAATTGAATATTAAAGCCAAGAAGGATGCGCCGGATCGTACCATTGAAGTTCAGGGAGTTCCCAGCATTGATAAGAAAGAGGCGATTACCGAAGTGTTGATTAGAGACAATGGGGTGGTGGTCATTGCCGGGATCTATACGATCGAGAAGAACCAGAGCACGGAGGGCATTCCCCTTTTCAGCAAAATCCCGCTATTCGGGTGGCTATTCAAGCGGGAAACAAAGCTTGATCAGAGAAAGGATCTCCTGATCTTCATCTGTCCGAAGATCATTCGAGATCAGACTTAACGCAAGCTGGAATTTCGAACATTGAGAGTTGTTTGGAATTTGGTGGTTGTGATTTTGTATTTGAGTAGGGGCAATTCCTGAATTGCCCCTATTTCAGGAAAAGCCCCGTCAGTTTCGCCACGCGATTGATGCCATTCCGGACCAGGTAGTCTTCGATCCCCTTGATTACTTGGAGACTGCTCCTCGGGTTGACGAGGTTGGCAGTCCCGGTCTGAATGGCGGAGGCTCCAACCAGGAGAAATTCAACGGCGTCCTCTGCCTTCATGATACCTCCTATCCCGATCACCGGGATCTTCACCCTCTGACTTACCTCCCAGACCATCCTCAGGGCAATTGGCTTAATGGCAGGGCCGGAAAGACCTCCAAAGATGTTTCCCAATTCCGCCTTTCTCGAATGGATATTGACGGCCATGGCCCTGAACGTATTGACGAGGGAAACGGCATCGGCTCCTCCTTCCTCGCAGCTCTTCGCCATCCCTCCGATGTCCGTCACATTGGGTGAGAGTTTGACGATGAGCGTCAGGCCCGTCGCTTTTCGTACGGCACGGACAAGATGGTGGGTCATTCTCTCGTCCGAGCAGAACGCAATTCCCCCACGGCTTACGTTCGGGCAGGAGATGTTCATCTCCAGCGCGGAGATGGAGGAAATCGCGTCAAATCGTCTCGCGAGTTCTACGTATTCTCTCTCTGTATTGCCGAAGAAGTTAATGATCAGGTGTGTCTTGGCTTTTTCGAGACGGGGGAGGTGGTCCCTGACAAACGCATCAAACCCCGGATTCTGAAGGCCGATCGAATTGATCATCCCGCCTTCGGTCTCGAAGATCCGCGGTGGAAGGTTGCCAATCATCGGCTTGAGTGAAATGCCCTTCGGAATCATCGCTCCGAGTTCGCCAAGGTCGATGAAATCTTCGAACTCAATGCCAAACCCGAACGTTCCCGAAGCCGTGATCACCGGGTTTTTCAATGTGATTTTCCCGATCCGCACGGATAGATCGGGCCGTTCGCAAGAAGCCATTACTCCTCCCAGATGATCTCCTTGAGGTCGAAGACAGGACCTTCCTTACAGACGCGTTGGTACGGGATGGCTGGGTCCTTTGTCCTGACCACGCACCCCCAGCAGGCTCCAAAGCCGCAGGCCATTCTCGCCTCCAGGGAGGCCTGGACGGTCATCTCTGGCGATGTCGCCAAATCCGATAAGTTTTTGAGCATCCCCATCGGACCGCAGGCATAGACGTAAAGATTCTCCGTCTTCTCACGATCCTTTCCAAGGGTCAGGAAAAGGTCAACAACCGTTCCTTGGAACCCGAGACTTCCGTCCTCAGTGGCAATGAATAGCTTTCGATTTGCCCGTTGGGAATCATAGGGTCGCAAAATGTCATGCCCTGTTTTGCCCCCGACCAGAATCGTTAGCTTCCGGGATGTCACGATCTCCGCGATTGGATAGAGGGAGGCGATCCCGATGCCCCCTCCCAGTAAGATCGTACGGGCAGAAGCAGGGTGGGGTGGAAGGGCGAATCCGTTCCCGAGGGGGCCGATGAGATCGATCTTCTCCCCCTTCGGCCAGTCGGTCATCATCTGTGTTCCCTTGCCCACCTTTTTGTAGAGGATGACGATGTGGCCTCTTTTCACTTGCTCGGGGTAGGAGGCGGGGTAACTCTTGCAGACGCTGAACGGGCGCCTCAAAAGAGGGGAGGGCACCCGGGAAATCTGGAGCATGACAAACTGCCCGGGCCGAATTGTTTCGGCGACAGGAGGGCAGTCCATCTCCAAAGCGTAATAAAGAGGCCCTATTTTTCTATTCCTGAGAACGACGGCAGTAGTCTGAAAGGCCATGGGCACTCAAACCCTTTTCATCAGAAGGAGGGCATCTACTCTCCCCTGATAGAATCCCTTTCTCATTCCCACCTTTTCATAAAAGAGAGAAAAGTAAAGCCGTAGGGCCGCTTCATTCGAAACGCTCACCTCGAGATGAGATCTCTCGATTCCTTGGGCGGCACAACGGTCAAGATAGAATTGCATCAGTCTCCTGCCAACCCCCTGCCTTCGATGCAGAGGATGAACGGAAAGGTTGAGAAGCTCTGATTCGTCTCCCACGCTGCGAAAACAGATGAATCCAGCGAGAATAGGGCGGGACGGGTCTTCTACCATGAGGACGAAACAAGAGGCAAGGGGATCCGTCAATTCATCCATGAACAACTTCCGGGACCAGGGCGTGAGAGAAGAGGCCTGTTCCATGGGAAGGAGTTCCTCCAGATCTCGCGACTCCATCTCCCGGATCGTCATCGTCCTCTTTTCCCCTTCCATTGGCGAAGAGAACGGAGCAGCAGTGGTCCCTGACTCACCTCGAGTCAACATGGCTCAGCAATTCCTTTGCGGCTTTCTTGAGTGCCTCATCCTTTGAACGTTCGAGAATGATCGCGTAGGCTTTGCGAGCCTCTTCTGATCTTCCCCATCTCTTCTGAAGGTTTGCCATCTCCAGTTGGGCCAAGAAGAACCAGGGGGAGTTCTCCGGGAGGTGGCGTATCGCGTACTCAAAACCCGAAAAGGCCTTGTCGTATTTTCCCTGCTCATAGAAGGCCTCTCCGAGACGGAAGTAAGTCTCACCCAAAAGGCTCGAGGCCTTTCCTTTCAGGGCGAGGGAGTAATCCTGGATGGCCTCTGCCACATTTTTTCGCCTGAAAGATATGTTTCCAAGCTGATAGAGGGCCTGATCGCAAAGGGGCTGCCGGGGGCACCGATCTACGAAGTCCCTCAGAATTTTCTCTGCCAGGATGTCCTCATTTCTGACGAGGTGGAGAGTCGCCATCTCGAGAGCACCCAGAAGTTGCCATAGGTCCTCTCGCTTTCGCTGAAGGAGGAGGTCAAAGATCTGGAAGGCATGGTCAGGATTTCCGAGGGAGATCCATCCTTCGGCTTTGATAAAAAGGCCTTCCCCCGAATATTTTGAATTGGGGAATTCGAGTAACAAGATATCGAGGTTGGTCATTGCCTCCCTGAATTTGTTCTCAAAAAAATATCCCTTTCCGATCTGGAAAAGGGCTTTTTCCCTGAATCGGGAGTTGATAATGTTAAAATAGTAGGGCAGGGCATCTGAAATCTTTCCTTCCGTGAAGGTGAGTTCCGCACTCAACCACTGGGCGTAGAGTTTTTCATCCTCATACGATGTCAGCTTGAGCAACCGCTGAAAGGTCTTGTTTGCTTCATCCGTATCACCGAGATGAATGCAGTTCCAATAGAGGGAAAGGAGCGAGGCCCCCCCCAAGACGGCAGAGGGTCTCCCGAGAAGGGAAGTCCATTCCTTCACGGAAGCCGGAAAATCGCCCATTTCGAGAAAGATCTCGCCGAGAAGATAATGCGTATAAGGGAGCAGTTTAGAATCCTTGAGCTGGCTCTCGAGGCGTTGGAAGATCTCGGCCGATTCCTTGAGGTTCCCCAGACGGTACTCACAAAAACCGAGCTGCCAGAAGACTTCGGGGCCAAGGCCAGCATCTTTGACGCGATCGCAATAGGTCCTGTAAGTTAATCTCGCTTCATTGAACCTCCCGAGTCTGATCTGTGTTTCTCCGAGCCAGAAGAGGGCCTGTCTCGCATATTCGTTCGAAGGGGCAGGTGTCTCTTCGCTGACTGCCCGAAAATAACCTGCCGCGGTCCCATAGTCACCCTGGCGGTAGGACAAAAGGCCCAGCCAAAACGAGGCGGCCTGGGTCAATTCCTTTCTGCTGGATAGCTGGGAGGTTTTTCTTAAAGAGGATTCAGCCTCCGAGAGACTGTTCACACTGAGATCCAGGATGCCGAGAAGGTAATATGAATGGTCGATCCATTCGAACTTTGGAAACCTCCGGACGAGATGAGAAAGGAGCCTTCTGGCAGATTCACCGCTCGAAAGCCGAATTTCCGTGAGAGCACCCCAGAAGAGGGCAAAATCCATCTGCTCAAAGTTCTTGCCTTCACTGGCAATCTTCGAAAAGACCGCTCTCGCTTCCTTAAACTTTCCTCTGAGAAAGAAAGATCTTCCGAGTAAGTAGGAAACTTCCTGGACCCTTTCATGGTTTGGAAAATCGACCAGGAATGATGAGAATTGCCTTTCAGCCACATCATAAAAGCGGTCGTTAAAAGCGCCAACCCCCACCTGGATGGCCTGCTCATCGTCACCCAGGCGCCCTGCCAGGGCATCCGCAGCGAAGGCCATGCCCCACGCCAGCACAGCGGTGAAAAATGAGATCGAAATGCACCTTCTCATTCTCATTTTAACTGTCCATTGCAAAATTGATCGCGCCATGGCGGGACAAAATTCGTAACGCCTCGACGTGGTTGAATTGCTCATTGGTCAGTGCTCGTTGCTGATTGATCATTTTTTTAATGATCCTTATTGTATCCTGCGGTGCAACAGACTCTCTCTCGCCGCCTGGACCAATTCATCAGGAGTATTGACATTGTGGAACGATTCCTTGGTCGGATCCAGAAAAAGAAAATCCTTCTCCTCGATCGTTCGACTCTTCACTTTCGGGTAGAAATCAATGATTTTGAAGCCTCCTTGATCAAGGAGTTCCTTAATCGGCCCAAGGCAGTTCTTCGAATAGAGGGCGTGAAGGGGTTGAAGCCCATCCGCAGTTCTCGGGACAAGAACATCCTCATCAGCAAGGCGTTCGATCAGAAACCGGATCAGCGTTTCCTTTAAGAAAGGCATGTCACAACCGACACAGAAAGAATACTGGAAGGACGAAAAACAGAGACCAGTATAGAGTCCTCCCAATGCGCCGCGATGGGGGAGAAGATCACTATAAGTCCTGACATCGAAGTGAGCAAAAAGATCCATTTGGTCGGTGACGATGATGATCTCCTGAAAAAGATTCTTGAATACTTTATAGATCCTCTCAATGATCGGGATCCCATCGACCTGGACGAACGCTTTATTCCTTCCCATTCGAAGGCTTTTCCCACCTGAGAGGATGATGCCGGTAATCGGGTGCTTCATTGTTTTAGTGGGTTCGTTAAAAAAGGTTTATGTCTGATAAGATATATTATGTAAAGTTCAACCTTTATTTCTTGAAAAGCCTCTTCCAACCATTCTCATCCTTCTCCTTCCTCACACCTAACCGTTCAAATTCCCTCAGAAGCTCCTCCTGCTCCCTGCTCAAATTTTTGGGTGTCTTTACGATCACCTGAACCATTAGGTCACCGCGGCTATGAGATCTCACCCTCGGAAACCCTTCGCCCTTCACTCGAAAAACCTCCCCGCTTTCCGTACCTTTTGGAATGGTCAGCTTTTTTTTCCCGTTTAGTGTGGGCATTTCAACCTCTGTTCCGAGGGTCGCCTGGGGAAAGCTGATCGGTAACTGGCAGAGTATGTCATCACCTTCGCGGGCGAAGAATTCATGGGGCTCTACATAGAGGAAGATGAAAAGGTCTCCCGGAGGGCCTCCTCTTGCGCCTTCTTCGCCCTCGCCCCGGAGCCGTAGCCTGGAGCCCGTATCAACACCCGCAGGTATCACAATATGGAGCTTCCTGTTCTTTTTGACCGTTCCAACGCCCCGGCATTCCGTACAGGGAAAGGAAATGATCTTTCCCTCGCCGTTACACTGAGAGCATGGCGTGCTTATCGTAAAAAAACCCTGAGAACGGGTCACCTGACCCGTACCCCTGCAAGCCGGACAATTGGATGGGTGCGTTCCAGGTTGTGCGCCCGTTCCGCTGCAAGTCTCACACAGGACCCTCTTAGCAATTTCGATGTCTGTCTCTTTTCCGAATGCCGCTTCCTCAAAGGAGACCTTCATGTCGTATCTTAAGTCGGCGCCCGGCCGCCCCGCAGTCTTCCGCCTCCGGGTGGTTCCGAAGCCGAAGAAATCCTCAAAGATGTCACCGAACGATGAGAAAATATCATCGAAGCCACGGAAGCCTGTAAAGCCAGTTCCCCTCAATCCCTCGATGCCGTAACGGTCATAGATTTGCCGTTTTTCAGGGTCCCTCAAGACCTCGTAGGCCTCGGAGGCGATTTTAAACTTCTCTTCAGCTTCCTTGTTCCCGGGATTCCGATCCGGATGGTGCTGCATTGCAACCTTCCGATAACTCCTCTTGATCTCATCTCCAGAAGCATCTTTTGAGACATCAAGTATCTTATAATAATCTTTAATTTCCATATGGTATACACAGTAATTAATGTTATTTATGACAGTTTCGCAAAAAGCCTGGCATGTGACCCTGAACTTGTTTCAGGGTCCCCCTTTCCTGATTCTGTTAGATCCTGAACCAGGTTCAGACACTTTATCTATTTTTCAGTTTTTTACGAGTTCATCATTTTTCGTAATCTTCAAGGATCTTTCCAGTCCTTCCTTTTTCAACGATCTCGTCCATCTTTGACCCGAGGTCACCCCCCATTTCTCGCATCCTCTTCTTTGCCCAGAGCCCCACGTTTCGCGAGTCTTTATAGAAGTCCTCACCTTTCGGTTTTGACGTGTCAAAGCTGGCCAATCTGGACTCTTCAGTCTGGTGGACGCGGAAGGAGGACAGGAGTCTGGTCAGGTCCCTGCTGTTGCAAAATCTGCAACTCACCTTCTCAACGCCCTTCAGATTGAGCAGCAGGTAGCTGAACTCCCTGCCACATTTGTTACAATGATATTCATAAATCGGCATATCGATATCCTATCTAATATCTTAAGCATCAAGCAGTTATAATTCAACCATCCGTCGCGGTTTCTTTCCTCGATTCAACTAACCTTAATAGCATAATTGTATAATCATTTCAAGATGTTTTGTAATTAATGAGAACTAAAAGAGAATTTCTCCTTCCTCTTCTCTCCTTCAATTCATGCACAATTTCGAAATATTTATGTACAATTTTGTTGACAAGATTAAAAAAACCTAATAATAATAGGTAACTCATGGCACTGCCTTTTGGCTGACTGTTCCCGTTGCCTTCCCTCCGGGACAGAAAAGCCAAGGTGAGGCAGGTTCATAGAGAGACATTCTTGGGAGAGACTGAAAAAGCGATGGACAACAGAAGAGTCGTGGTAACTGGCATGGGAGTTGTTGCTCCCAACGGGATCGGAGTAGGTAACTTCTGGAACTCTTTGGTTTCTGGGACATCCGGTATCTCGAGAGTCAGTCGCTTTGACGTATCCTCATATTCCTCTCAAATAGCCGGAGAGATAAATGATTTTGACCCTTTAGATTATATGAACCCTAAAAGTGCTCGGCGGATGGATAGGTTTTCCCAATTTGCAGTAGCTGCCACCCGTATGGCCACAGAGGATGCCGCAATAGAAGTGAACGGAGGTAATTCAGATAGAATCGGAATTGCACTGGGATCTGCCCTCGGTGGCTTTCCAACTGGAGAGGAACAGTGCAGCGTCTTTCTGGAAAAAGGACTTAAGAGAGTGGACCCTTTCTTGGCCACCCGAACCTTCATCGGTGGAGCGACCAGCCAGGTTTCCATTGAATTTGGAGTGGGGGGGCATTCAAACTCAATCGGCGGAGCGTGTACGGTAGGGGCGGATAGTGTCGGTTATGCGTTTCACGCAATCAAGAACCATTTTGCCGAAATGATGATCACCGGAGGCTCTGAAGCACCTCTTTCTCCGTTAACGCTTGGGGCATTTTGCCTAATCGGTGCCCTTTCGAGGAGAAATGAAGATCCTACGAAAGCATCAAGGCCGTTTGACAAAGAGAGGGATGGGTTTGTCATGAGCGAAGGGTGTGGTGTTCTGGTGTTAGAAGATCTCGAACACGCCTTGAAAAGGGGCGCCTCGATTTATGCCGAGGTGCTCAGTTATGCCACGACAAACGATGCCTACAGCATAACCCATCCATTACCAAGTGGGAGCCAAGCTAAAAAGGCGATACAATTGGCACTCCAGTATGCAGATATAAAACCCGCTGATATCGACTATATCAACGCTCATGGCAGTTCAACTCCCTTAAATGACAAGATTGAAACAATGATTTTTAAAGAGATTTTTGGAGAAAATGCTTATAAGATACCCGTTTCGTCGATTAAATCAATGACAGGACATGCCTTGGGAGCGGCAGGAGCGATCGAGTTGGTTGCAAGTGCTTTGACGATTCAACATCAATTTGTACCACCAACCATCAATCTCGAATTTCCGGATCCAGAATGCGATCTGGATTATGTCCCAAATCGCGGAAGGAAAGCTGCAGTTAGAACTGTGTTGTCAAATTCTTACGGTTTTGGTGGGAAAAATTCCGTTATCATCATCAGGAAGTTCGATCAATGAATCGATCCTTTATTATTTCATGCGCTTTAACTGGGACGCTTAGTTGCCTCTTCGGAACCTTCGTTTATCTCAAGAACAGATCTTCAAGTGTCAATAAGATTTGGATGATACTGAATTTCAGTGCCTCCTTATGGAGCTGGTCGCTATTTGCACGAGAGCTTTCATCTGAAAGAGCAACCGCTCTTTTCTTTGTGAGATTGTGTTACGTCGGAGCGATTTTCATCCCTCCCCTTTTCTTTCACTTTATTAGTTCTTTCATCAAACAAGAAGACAGGAAACTCCTGCTTGGGTTCTACTCTATGAGCCTGCTTTTCTTAGTTCTCGATTTTACCCCTCTGTTCATCAAAGATGTTAGACCCATCCTATCCTTCCGGTATTACGGTATTCCAGGAGCAGTCTTCCCGTTGTTTGCCATCTCTTTCCTGGGCATTGCGGCTTACAGCCATTATGTCCTGGTGAGGTATTTCAGGGAATCCGAAGGGCGGATCAGGAACCAGATAAAGTACCTTTTTCTCGCAACCGCCATCGGCTTTATCGGTGGTGGATCCACATTTTTGCCTAATTTCAACATCGAAATCTTTCCATTTGGCTTTTACTTGATATCAATCTACGTCATCATTATGTCCTACGCGATTGTAAGACACAGATTGATGGATATTCACATCGTTCTCAAAAAGGGGACTACCTATTTTCTGCTCATGCTGCTTTTATTCGTCCCATCTTCTCTTCTAATCCTCCTAAGCCAGAAGGTTTCGTTCGGAACGATCAATTACCCATTTTCAGTCATTATCTTTTTGCTTCTTTTGCTGGTAGCGATCCTTTTTCATAGGATTAAACCACAAACGGAAAAAGCCGTGGAACTGTTCCTCTTCAAGAACCGCTATGATTATCGCGAGACCCTGGCAAACTTCAGCAAAGCCTTGGTGACGATTCTTGATCTAAGCTCCCTGTCCCAAAAGATCATCGAAACAGTTGCCCAGACGATGGGAGTGGAGAAGGCATCCCTTTTCCTCCTTAATGAAGAGAAAGGCGGCTATACTCTATCGGTTTCCAAGAATATCACTCCTTCCCTTTCCGGGCCGGTTCTCCCTAAAGGGGATCCCCTACCCCTTTATTTACAAAAGATCGGTGAGGTGATCGTCAGAGAAGAGCTGATCAAGGGAGCGACTCTTCCCCATCTGAAAAATATCGTCGATCAAATGTCCTCCTTGGGAGCGGAAGTGAGCATCCCCCTTATCTCAAAAGGCGAGCTCATAGGTGTGATGAACCTGAGCCATAAATTCAACAAGGATGTCTACTCCCATGAAGACATTGAACTCCTTGTCACGCTGGCCAACCAGGCTGCCATTGCCATCGAAAATGCCAGGCTTTATGAGGATCTGAAAAAATCGAAATCCTACATCCGGAGGGCAGATCGTCTCGCCTCCCTCGGAACGCTCACGGCAGGGCTCGCCCATGAGATCCGGAACCCCCTGGTCGCTATCAAGACGTTTACCCAGCTCTTGCCAGAACGTCTCGACGATGAAGAGTTCAGAAACCATTTTCTTCATATCGCCGCCGGAGAAGTCGATCGCATCTCCTCGTTGATCAATGAGCTTCTCGATTTTGCCAGGCCTTCGGAACCGAAATTCGAGGACGAAGAGATCAACACGGTTTTGGACGGAATGATCCTTCTCATCTCGACCGAGACGAAGAAGAAACGGATCGAGATGGTGAAGTACTACGAGCCGGATTTGCCTCCCGTCCAGATCGATCGAGAGCAGATGAAGCAGGTCTTTCTGAATGTTCTCTTGAACGCGATCGAGGCGACCCCGGAGAACGGCGCGATTACGGTGAGGACCCGGTCCTTCATAAAGCCGGGAGGGGAGCACTTTCTCCAGGTCGAATTCACCGATACCGGCTGCGGCATCCAGACGGAATATCTCGAAGAGATCTTTACCCCTTTTTTTACCACCAAGACAAAGGGGAGCGGATTGGGACTCTCGATCTCAAACCAGATCGTTCAGGATCATAAAGGTTATATCGATGTTGAGAGCCAGTTGAACAAGGGTTCGTCTTTCTTCATCAATCTGCCATTGAGGCAAGAGCGTCCCAAGCGAAGAAAGAGCGATATCGAGAAGAATCAGGATCTTCCCGGTTTTTTTGAGAGACGATGAATTATCAAGAACTCCTCCATTCCCCGCTTTTTTCTACTCAGGTCACCTTGCTCATTCAGAAGGCGGGCCGTCACGATCTCCCCGTCCTCATTCTGGGAGAAAAAGGGACCGGGAAGGAGTTGGTAGCGAAGATCATTCATTCGAGGGGGGAGCCGAAATCGGACCGGTTCTATAAGATGGATTGCAGGAACCTGACCGAGGAGGCCTTCGACGATCAACTCTCCCGTCTCTTCAGGGAGACCGGCGAGAGGGCGGAGCCGGCCGCGCTCTTCATGAAAGAAGTTGGATTCCTTCAGCGGGAAATTCAGTTGAAGGTTCTGGAATTGATGGAAGAAGGTTTCTTCGATCAAAGATCCCCCCAAAGGCCTCTCAAGAATCTGAGGTATATCGCCTCGTCATCGGAGAATCTGAAAGAAAAGGTGGACCAGGGGAGGTTTCTCGAAGACCTCTACTACCGATTCAATACCCTCTCGATCTACCTTCCCCCCTTGAGGGAGAGATCAAAGGAGATTCCCGCAATCGCCCAATCGATTCTGGCCGATCACGCAAAGAAAATGAAAATGAAGGGCATCGAAATCTCCGATCGGGTCTTACGCCTGCTCCAGAGTTACTGGTGGCCGGAGAACCTCAGGGAACTGGAACACGTTCTCCTTCGAAGCGCCATATTTTCCGAGGGTGGCCGTTTAATGGAAAAGGATCTTTTTTTTGAGACGGGATACGAGGGAAATTCTTTTGTCGATTTCCTGAAGAAATCAGGGCTCAACCCTGCCGAAATGGAGAAGGGAATCTTTTCCCCTGACCCAACCGGCTCCCCCCTTCCCCTCTTCTTCATCGAACTGGTCCATCGAATCAAGAACCCCCTTGTCTCCGTCAAGACCTTTACACAACTGCTAAGAGACAAATTCAGCGATCCCGAATTTCGGGATACTTTCTATCGCATCGTCACTGAAGATATCGAAAAGATCGATCGGGTGCTGAACGATCTGCTCAGCTACATCAAAGTGAACACGCCCCTCAGCAAGACCAATACGGTAAACTCCATTCTTGAGGAGGTGCTGAGACGACACGAGGCTCAACTGGAGACGAAGAAGGTCAAAGTCTTCAAGAAGCTGGAAAAGGACCTTCCCGAGACCGTCGTTCACGACGAACACCTGAAATATATCTTGAACTCGATCCTTCAGTTTGCCATCCCCTTCATTCCTCTGAATGGGAGCATCGGTTTGTTGACAAAATCCTTTGCCCCCGAAGGGGAGCGGATGATCCGGAGAGACGGGAAGTATATCGAAATCCTCATCGCCTTTACGGGATACAAAAAGCCTGTGGAGCCCTTTGAGACGTTGCTCGGAATTCCGGGGGTTCCGACAGGAGACCCCATCGAGCTTGAGTTGCGACTGGCGAGGGAGATGATCCAGAAGAACCAGGGCCTCATGAAGTTTGAGGTGAATGAAACGAAACCGAGGACCCTGATCTCCCTGAGATTTCCTGTTGAACGACGTCGAAACATCTATTACCCATCCCCTATTTGAAAGGAAGAGTAGAACCGAGGGTCGAACCATGCGAAGCATCCTGATTGTCGATGACGAGATCGGCGCCAGAGAATCTCTCCGAATGGTCCTGAAAAATGACTACGAGGTCTTCCTGGCCAGGAATGCCGAAGAGGCATTCCTCCAGGTGAAGGAGCATTCCCCGGAGGTAATTTTACTCGATATTATCCTGCCGGACCTTGACGGATTGAAGGTATTGGAGGAGATCAAACGGAGAGACCCGGATGGAATCGTCATCATGATTACGGCCACAAAAACGGTCAAGACGGCCGTGGAGGCCATGAGGCTGGGCGCCTATGACTACGTCACCAAACCGTTTGACATCGACGAGCTTCGCCTGACGGTCAGCAGGGCCCTGTCCACCCGCGCCCTCGAGAAAGAGGTGAAGCACCTCCGCCGGGAGATTGACCGAAACTTCGGATTCGACAATCTCATCGGAAAAAGCAAAGTGATGAATGAAATCTATAAAGTGATTAAACAGATCGCCGATTCGAAGTCAACGGTCTTGATCATGGGCGAAAGCGGAACCGGCAAGGAGCTCGTCTCCCGGGCCATTCATTATAATGGAAATCGCAGAAATTCTCCCTTCGTTACGATTAACTGTGCCGCGATCCCGGACACCCTCATCGAGAGTGAGCTCTTCGGATACGAGAAAGGAGCCTTTACAAACGCCATCGAGAAGAAACTGGGCCGTTTTGAGGTGGCCCATGAGGGAACCCTCTTTCTCGATGAGATCGGTGAATTGAGCTTGATGACCCAGGCCAAGATCCTCCGGTTTCTGGAGGAAAGGGAGTTTACCCGTGTTGGAGGGGCGAAGACCATTAAAGTAGATGTGAGGCTCATCGCCGCCACCAACAAGGACCTGAACCAATTGATCAAGAAGGGGGGATTTCGGGAAGACCTCTTCTACCGGATCAATGTGGTTCCGATCGTTCTCCCTCCATTGAGGGAGAGAAAGGAAGATATTCCCCTCCTGGTTGATCATTTCGTCAAGAAGTACAGCGAAGAAAATCAGAAGGCCGTCAAAGGCATCGACAAGGAGGCCCTCGAGATGATAATGCATTTCGACTGGCCTGGAAATGTTCGGGAACTCGAGAATCTCATTGAACGGGTCATCGCGTTGACCACAAACGACACGATCCAGCCGGTTGAATTGCCTTTTTCCCTCATCAACACGTCCAAAGTCAACGGGTTGAAAGAGTCCATCCTGAGCGGAAAAGTCCCCTTTCTGAAGGCCGAAGAGGATTTCGAAAAGGAAGTCATCCTGGATGCCTTGAAAAAGACGAATTACGTCCAGTCCCATGCCGCAGAAGTACTCGGGATCAGCAGACGCATCCTCAAGTATAAGATGGATAAATTGGGGATTGTCGGTGGAGGCCCGAAGACTCCTTCGGAATGATCACAAAATTGTCGATGGATGTCCAATTTTGGGAACCATCTATTTTCTCTTTAATTTCAACGAGTTGAATCTCATCCCCCATTGCGGTTCTTAGAATCTTACACCTGCAGCGTCGAACCGCACCATCATTGCAGAAACCGAATCAGTCAATTTGCATAAGTATTTCAAGTAGTTGCCCACATTATTGATCTCTCAATTTCCATGGCAGAGTTTTTGCTTAACTTAATCTTTGCCTGTTACCGAAACGGTGCAACCATGTTCCAAAGACCGGGTATTATCCTGATCATCTGACTCTCATTGAGAGGTAAAAATGGAGCGTAAAGCTAATCTACCGAATGTGCTGATTGTGGATGATGAGATCGGCCCGAGAGAATCGCTGCGCATGATCCTAAAACCAAACTACAATGTGTTCTGTGTCGAGAATGGGTATGCGGCCCTTCAAATGATCCGGGAGATCGAGTTTGACGTCATCACCCTTGACCTGAAGATGGCAGGCATATCGGGAGTCGACACGCTGAAGGAGATTCGCACGATCGATCCCGATGTGATGATCATCATCATCACGGGATATGGAACCCTGCAGAGTGCTATCGAAGCAATTCGATACGGGGTCTTCGACTATGTCCCCAAGCCCTTCAATGTGCCCGAAATCATCTCGATTATCGATAAGTCGATCGAGCGAAGAAGAGTCAATCTAAAGGTCAAGGAGTTCTTTCGGAGGTTCTTCGATCATCACCTCCGGGATGAACCCACGTCCACTCCGGACTTTCTTACAGGAAATGGGTTCAACGGAATGACCGACTTCCGATGGGAGGATGTCGGCGTATCCGATAACCAGAATTGCCTGGAGTTTGCCAAAGTGCTGGCATCCACTCTTGAAGAAAAAGATCCTTACACATCCGGCCACTCGGAAAGGGTCTGCTACTATTCAGATTTCATTTCGAAGAATCTCTCCCTCCCGCCGAAAGACCGGTGCGAGCTTCAGATCGCTTCTTATCTCCATGACATTGGAAAGATTGGGATCAGCAACCAGTTCATCAACAAGAAAGGGACCCTCACACCGGCGGACTGGGCCGTCATCAAACAGCACGCGAAGAAGTCGATCGAGATCCTGGCTCCGCTCAGGCTTTCTCCAAACATCCTCTCTTACATCCAGCATCATCATGAGCACTTTGATGGTAATGGATATCCGGACGGGCTTGCAGGAGACCGGATCCCTCTCGGATCGAGAATCATTTCCATTTCGGATTCCTATGACAGCATGACCTCCAATCGGCCCTATCGCAAACCTCTTCCGAACGGGGAGGCAAAGGATGAGCTCCTGAAGTGTGCGGGAAGGCAATTCGATCCCCATTTGGTTACCATCTTCATCGATGTTCTAAGGGAAATGGAAGGGATCTTTCAGGTGAGAAGTCATCTGAGGGCCTCTGCTTTTGCTCATTGAAAGGATGAGGGAGATTTCCATGAATCAACTGATCCGCTGCATTAATTGTGACGAAGTTTTTTTCAGGACCCCTTTCGATCAGTGGCCGGAGTATAAGGCCGACCTTCCCGGTTCTCCGGGGCCCTTTCTCTCCGTTGAAAAGAACGATTTCCAGGACTTTATGGAGCATCACCGTGGACATCGGCTGGAGGATTTGAGTATCCTCGAAGACTCTTTCGTAAGCGAAAAGCCGTACATCGAACCGGTCAAGGTATCTTATTTTCGAGCCACCAACGGGAAAGAGAAATTTGTGATCAAGAAATTCAGGGAGAGGATCGACGAGCCACTCAAATACCAGCTTATCCAGGGAGACTACTCCCTTAAGTGTCAGCGGGTCGAGATTCAAGGGGATGCCATCGCCAAACAACTGCGCATGGATTTGCGAAAGATTCCATTCATTGAGGAGAAGACGGCGGCCTTTCTGAAAGTCTTCCATCAGATCGCCCGGGGGCTTGAAATCCAACATCTGGAGAGGGTGGCTGAGGACTCCCCTTATCCTCTTGAGATCTATTACAGACTGGATGATGTCAGCCTTGCGTACCTTCTGAGAAACTGTCGCAATATCTTCAAGGACCGGGAATATCGGGAGATTGAGACCTTCATTAACGGCCACAAAGACGATGGGGTGTTGTTGTTAAGGGCAAAATATGCGATTCAGTTGAGTGAAAGAGCCAAGGCAAGAGAAAAGAGCACAACCGGTTCGGTGGCACTCAATAAGGCGATGGAGAAGAAACAGGAGATGGGTTGATCCCTCTCAAGAGTTCTTACCGTTTGTAGATACAACTTTATGTTTTCCTCTTACGCACTGACTTCCCACCCTAAACTTATCTCACAAGATTTCAAGGATAGTGGCAGAAGAGCAGAGTAATCTTCCTGACACCCTTCTCATGAAAATTGACATAATTATTTCGGTGAGTTATCTTTATTCTTAGTAGTGCTATCTCAGAACGCGGAGCAAATGCATGGGCCTTTCCCTTTCGAGTCAGACACTGTTCAATATATCAATGGCGATTTATCTCATCACGTTTCTGGGTTACCTCGTTTTTGCAACATCCCAAAATAAGACGATTGGAACCCTTTCATCTTATCTTCTCCGGGGAGGGCTCATCATCCACTCCGCGGGGCTCGTCCTCCGGTGGATCGAAACGCACCAGACCGGATACGGGTATGTGCCTCTTTCCAACATGTACGAATCGTTGATCTTTTTCTCGTGGACGATTGTTTTCATCTACCTGATCATCGAATGGAAGTATCAGCAGAAGATCATCGGCCTCTTTCTGACACCTCTTGCCTTTCTTGCCATTGCGCTTACCTCTATCGTCCCGGGCATTGAGGCGAAGATCACGCCTCTTGTGCCGGCCCTCCAGAGTAACTGGCTGACCATCCACGTGACCACCTGTTTTTTTGGCTATGCCTCCTTTGCTGTTTCTTTCGGGATCAGTATCCTCTATCTGATCCGGGAGAAAAATGAAGAAATCTCGAAGTGGCTTCCTACAGCCCCTCTTCTTGATGAGATCAATTACAAGTCGATCATCATCGGCTTTCCAATGTTGACGCTCGGGATTGTGACGGGGGCGGCCTGGGCAAATTATGCCTGGGGAACCTACTGGAGCTGGGACCCGAAGGAGACCTGGTCACTGATTACGTGGTTCATCTACGCGGCTTTTTTGCACGCCCGCATTACGAAGGACTGGAGGGGGAGAAAAGCAGCGATCCTGTCAGTCGTGGGATTCTCCGCGGTTCTATTCACCTACTTCGGGGTAAACTACCTCCTCTCAGGCCTTCACAGCTACCTATAAGCGATTGGAAAGGGTTAAGGTTAGGAAGCCGGTTTGGTCCGTAGGGAACGCTTTGAAACCGTTCCCTACAGGAAATGGCCGAAGGTTCAGAGCCCATTGACCTAACCTCTTCGCAAAAGTGGCATCCTTACCTTGACCTTAACCCAAGAGTTTTTATTCTCTGATCAAAGAGTGTACAAATCGTCGTCGTACATATGGACCCAGTTCTTCTTCAGCACCTGGATGGCCTCGTCCATCTTGTCTACACCCACGATCAGAACCGTTTTCTCGCCTGTTCCAAGACAGGTATAGAGGTAGTTCACGTTAATATTCATTTCTTTGAGGGGTTTGAGGACGGCCTTCAGCCCTCCAGGATGATTGGGGGTTTCCACGGCCAGCACCTCGGTCACCTTGATGGCGTAGCCGTGGCTCCTCAGGACATTGGCTGCTTTTTCCGGATTGCTCGCCACAAAGCGGACAGCACTGATGTCCGCCGTATCGGCCACGCTCAAGGCGATGATATTGATCTCGTTTTCGCCCAGGTAGTCACTGACTTCCGAGAATTTTCCAGGGACGTTCTCCAGACTCACGGAAATCTGTCTAACCGGCATTGGTACTTTCCTCCCGTTCCAGGTAATTGTATCCCACGAGCAGAGCAGACTTGTTCAATTTGATAATCCCCGGATTTCGCGCGGCAAAGGTGTCCTTGAGGACGAGATTCATGGTCTCCAGGGAGACCAGACCCGTTTTCCTGATGAAGGCTCCCAGCATGATCATGTTGATCACTTTGTCTTCTTTGAGCTCTCTGGCGAGTTCGTTGGCGGGAATCTCATAAACATCGAGATCGCCCCGGATGGGCCTTGATTCGATCATGCTTGAATTGAGAAAGATGGCTCCGCCGGATTGAACTTGATTCTGGAAGCGAAACAAGGACGGGTTGTTCATCAAGACCGCGAATTCCGGCTCCGAGGCCACGGGAGAAGCGATCTCTTCATCAGAGACGACCACAGTACAATTTGCCGTCCCTCCCCTCACTTCCGCTCCATAGGCAGGAAGACAGGTGACGTTCTTCTCCTCGTACATCCCGGCCATCGCCAGGAGATAACCCATCATGATCACTCCCTGTCCTCCGAAACCCGAAAAAATCGTCTTAATGAGCATCTCTTCTATCCTTCGTGATGTCCTTAATCACCCCAATGGGAAAACTTGCGGCCATCACCTCTTCGATCCATTTCCAAGAGGCTTCGGGGCTCATCTTCCAGTTCGTCGGACAGGGAGAGAGAACCTCGACAAGCGAAAAGCCCCTGCCCTCCAATTGAATCTGAAAGGCCTTGGTAATAGCCTTCTTTGTCTTAAGGATGTTGGCAGGACTGTTGACAGCGGTTCGCTCAATATAAGCGCTTCCTCTTGCGAGGGCGAGCATCTCACTCAAATTGATCGGATAGCCATCCCTCTTTTCCTTCCTTCCCCCGGGGGAGGTGGTCGTCTTCTGTCCGAGAACCGTTGTGGGAGCCATCTGGCCGCCGGTCATTCCGTAGACGCCGTTATTGACGAAGATCGTCGTGAAATTCTCCCCCCGTGCCGCTGCGTGGATGGTTTCGGCCGTTCCAATGGCAGCAATATCTCCGTCCCCCTGATAGGTGAAGACCACCCGGTCCGGCAGGGCCCTCTTCAAGCCGGTCGCTACGGCCGCTGCTCTTCCATGAGCGGCCTCGCCCATGTCAATGTCAAAATAATAATAGGCAAGCACCGCACACCCCGCCGGAGGAACTCCGATGATCCTCTCCTGGAGGTTCATCTCATCGATCACCTCTCCGACAATGCGGTGGAGGAGGCTATGGCCACACCCCGGGCAGTAATGAAACGCGGTCCTCTTAAGTGATTTCGGTCTGGAAAATACCTTCTTCATGTCGATCCCAATCGATCAAGTGACAGGAATATTAGCTCAGTCTCTTCTGATAATACTGGCTGGTGATCACCCGCGAAAGCTCCATGGGAGTGAGGATGATCCCTCCGGGTCTACCGTAGAAATGGACATCACCGCTACCTTCGAGCGCAAGCTTCACATCCTCCACCATCTGCCCCATGTTCATTTCGAAAACGAAGAAGTGGCGCACCTTTTTCGAAAGATCCTTGATTGCTTTGGAAGGAAAGGGCCAGAGGGTGATGGGCCGGATCAACCCAACCTTTAGGCCCTGTTCTCTGACCCGGTGAATAGCGCCCTTGGCAATTCTCGCAGCTGTTCCGAAGGCGACCACGATCATTCGTGCGTCCTCGACCAGGAAGGTCTCCCACCGAGTCTCCTCTTTTGTAATCTTTTCGTACTTTCTCATAAGCTTCCAGTTGTGTTCCTCTTCCTCGACTGGGTCCAGAAGAAGGGACCGGATGAATCGGCTTGGCCTTCCTTTTGCCCCTGTAAGGGTCCAATCTTTGTGGGGGAGTTTTTTTAGAGGAGTCTCCGGCGGAAATTCAACAGGTTCCATCATCTGCCCGAGCATGCCATCGCCCAGAATGATGACCGGGCTCCGGTATCGATCAGCAAGATCAAAGGCTTCGAAGGTGAGGCTTGACAGTTCTTGCCCGGAACAGGGTGCGAGAACAACATTCCTGTAATCGCCATGCCCTCCACCACGGGTCGCCTGAAAATAGTCGGATTGGGCAGGTGCAATGTTGCCTAGGCCGGGCCCTCCCCGTGTCATGTTGACAATGACCCCGGGCAGCTCCAGGGCGGACAGAAAAGAGATCCCCTCCTGTTTCAAGCTGATCCCGGGACTCGATGAGGAGGTCATGGCCCTTCCCCCTGCCATACTGGCGCCAATGACCATGTTGATGGCAGCTACTTCACTTTCAGCCTGAATGAAGACGCCCCCTTCCATCTTGGAAAACCTTTCCGCCATATACTCCGCGAGTTCATTCTGGGGAGTGATGGGGTATCCAAAGTAAAACCGGCAACCTGCCCGAACGGCTGCCTCTGCAACAGTGTGATTACCACGCATCAGGACTTTAGCCACGGTAAACCTCAATCGCTATTTCAGGGCACGAAATGGCACAGAGACCACATCCCGAGCATTTATTGTCTTCCTTCCTCAGTTGGTTTTCAATGAAGTGAGCAGGACAGTAACCTTTTTGGTTCAAACGATCGGTAGATTGAATGAGCTGGTGCGGACAAACAGACATGCAGAGTTTACAGTCCTTGCATAACTCTGGATCGATCTCAATATAGCCTGCGGGCAAATTCCACCTCCCATGATGGCCGGTAATGGCGAGCGTGACATGGTGGCCACAGTTCTTCCCAAAGCAAATGAACGCCGCCGAAACGATGTAGGGGCGACTCTTGCGGTCGCCCTTGTCTTGACCTGGTTATTTTTTTATTATAAAGTTTAGCATCTTTAAAAGCAATTCCCTCGGAGAAGAAGATGGATCATTCTTTGAGTAACCTCGATAGGGAACCCAGGCGCCTCATCATGATCGGCGGGAAAGGAGGTGTTGGAAAAACGACCTGTGCTTCCGCCATCGCCCTCCACTTCTCCCTTCTTGGAAAGAAGACTTTGATCCTATCGAGTGACCCCACCCCTTCCCTCTCCGATATCTTCGAGATGGAAATCGGTGCTGAGGAGACCCCAATCGAGAAGGCAAAGAACCTTTTCGGGATCGAGATCAGTTCTGACGTCGTTCTGCGAAAATGGAAGGAGCGGTTTGGTCCAGAGATCTATGAGGTTGTCTCCTCATTTGCTTCCGTGGATTATGACTTCGTTGAGTATATCGGAGGAGCCCCTGGGATCGAAGAAGAATATATGCTCAATTATATTATCGAGCTTGTCGAAGGGGGCCGCTATGATCTGGTCGTTTGGGATACGGCGCCGGCAGGCCACACCCTGAGGCTTCTCCATCTCCCGCAGATCTTCCTAAAACATCTTGAGGCAGCAACCAAATTTTACATGAATCTATATAGTTACCTGGATAAGTTGAAAAAAACTGTAAAGTTAAAAAGGGGCAAAAGGTCACTCCTCGAGATTATCAGCGGATGGGAAAATCTTGCCGAGAAGGTGGTTCAATTCATCCGGGATCCGCTGAAATCAGAGTTTATCATCGTGACCATTCCCGAAGCCTTGGGGGTAAAACAGACGGAGAGGATCATCAAGGATTTTGATGAGTATCAGCTCAAGGTGAACCACCTGATTGTGAACTACGTGATTCAAGAAGCGGACTGTGATTTTCACAGGGCAAGAAAACAGATGCAGGAGCACTACCTTCGGATCTTGAAGGAGCGATATTCCCAGAGGATTAAGCTTATCGAAACCCCTCTTTTCGCCCAGGAGGTGAAGGGAGTGGAAAGGATCGAAAAAGTATCGGAGATCCTGTTCAAGCCGGAATAGTGGAACACTGGAACACTGGAATACTGGAGTAATGGATTATTGGAGTACTGGAGTACTGGAACGATGCAAGACCGGAAGAGTGAAGTATTAGAGTAGTGAAGCGAATGGAATGATGGTATGTTGGATATTATGGTTTTGAATTTCCATTCCTCCAATACTACATCATACTTCTTGATTGAAGGAGGAGATCGCGATGTCCGTTCTTTCAAGCCGTGCAAAGAGTCTGAAACCCTCCCCTACCCTCGCTATCAACGCCAAGGCCAAAGCAATGCAGGCACAGGGGATTCATGTCGTGAGCTTCGGTGCGGGTGAGCCGGACTTTGATACCCCGGAAAATATCAAGCAGGCTGCCATCAAGGCTATCGTGGAGGGATTTACGAAATACACCCCTGTCGGCGGGATTGACGAATTGAAGGATGCGGTCATCCACAAGTTCGAGCGGGACAGCCACCTGGCCTACAAAAGGTCGCAGATCCTGATATCATGTGGAGGGAAACATTCCTTTTACAATCTGGCGCAGGCCATTTTTGATGAAGGAGACGAGGTACTCATCCCTGCGCCTTATTGGGTCTCCTATCCTCCCATGGTGGCGCTGGCACAGGCAACTCCTGTGATCATGAACACGAAGGAAGAAGACGATTTCAAGATACTCCCGGAGAACCTGAAGAAAGCCCTCGGTCCGAAAACGAAAGCCCTTATCCTCAACAGTCCTTCGAACCCGACAGGAAGTGCCTACACAAAGGAGGAACTTGAAAGGATTGCGGAGATCGCCATCGCCCATAATTTTTTTGTGATCTCCGATGAGATTTACGAAAAGATTGTCTACGACGGATTACGATTCGTAAGCATTGCCACCCTCGGCGAGGAGATCAAGAAGCGCACCATCATTGTCCATGGGGTTGCCAAGACCTATTCCATGACCGGATGGAGGATCGGTTATACCGCTGGGCCCGATGAAATCATCGCTGCCATGAGTAACATCCAGAGCCAGAGCACTTCAAATCCCACTTCCATCGCCCAAAAGGCTTCGGTTGAGGCACTGATCGGTCCCCAGGATGAAGTAGGAAAGATGGTTTCGGCTTTTACTGAGAGGCGCAATTATATCATTGATCGCCTGAACAGGATGAAAGGCGTCTCCTGCTACAAACCGGCTGGAGCTTTCTATGCCTTCCCGAATTTTTCGTCCTATTACGGAAAGTCCTATGAGGGAAAGAAAATTTCAAATTCAACGGATCTTGCCGATTACTTTCTCGATGTGGCCAGGGTGGCAGTTGTGCCCGGCGTCGAATTCGGAGCAGATCCCTTTGAGCGTCTCTCTTTTGCCACCTCGATGGAGAACATCAGGGAAGGGTTAGATCGGATCGAGGAAGCCCTGAAGAAACTGGAATGATGGAAGGATGGAAGGATAGAATGCTGGAATATTGCGGAAAGGGAAGAACCGAGAAAAATGAAAAGATTGCTATTCAACGGTGAGACACTTGAAATAATCATTCAGGATTTCCCGGTGGTCGAAGGCAATGTCCTGAGGGAGGTTCTCTCGGGTGAAGATCCCGATTTCGAGGGCATCATCCTTTGCTTCAGGTTTCCCTTTAGCTCTTCCTATGTAAACTGTTGAAATAGTATGGTGTCTTGGATCTCTGTTTGGATTTGAATAGGCATGAAATTGTCGAACTAACTCCACTTCGAGATTCGTCTCTTCTTTCGCTTCCCGAATTGCCCCTTGTTCGAGAGATTCCCCGTAGTCAACAAAACCCCCGGGTATGGCCCATCCGAAGGGTGGATTCTTTCTCTTGATCAATATAATCCCTTTCCCTTCTAACTCGATAATAATGTCAACTGTGGGGATCGGATTCCGGTAAATCTCAATCTCACTTTGACATTTTGGGCATCGAATTGTTCTGCGTGCCATCTCTTATTGACCCTTCTTCAAAAGATATTTTCTTAGGGTGTCGAGGGCGAGGATGGCTGCCCTCTCCCGAATCATCGAGAACTCCCCGCCGAGAGGATATGCCTGGTTTTCAAATCCAGAAGGGGTGGAGAGGGAGTAGATTGTATCGAATCGATATTCTCCCTTCCTCTGTTCCTCAATCATTTTACAAGAGACGGCCAATCCAAGGTCCGTCGAAAACTCCTCCCTCGTTTTCTGGGCAAGTAAATCCGAAACTTTCTCTGGATCATCGGCAAGGGAGCTGTAATCCTTTTCGGAAAGGTTCAGAAATCGTCGTTGAGATATGCCGGAAGGAAGGCATATTCCCTGTGTAAAGGCAGGACTCCGTGTTCCAGATAACTTCTGACAGAGGATGCCTCCAGTCAGCGTCTCAACCACGGAGAGTGTGAGACCGTGTTCTTCCAAACCCCTTGCGATGTTTCCGTGCAGGGTCTCATCGTCCACACCATAGATGAGATTGCCGATACGGCTCCTGATCTCCTGCTCCATCTGATGAATGAGTGTTGAAGCATCGTGTGGGTTATCTGCTCTGGCCGTTATTCGAATCCGGACATCGCCTACTGCAGCCAGTGTTCCAACCGTAGGGTTCTTGCTTTCTTTCATCAGGTCCTGAATCTGGAGTCCGATGGCGCTCTCTCCAAGGCCGCAGGCCCGAAGGACCTTGTATTGAATGACCTGGTGCTCGATACCGAATTTCTTCCTGAGATAGGGAATCACCGCATGACCGAGAAGAAACTCCATCTCCGAAGGAACGCCGGGAAGTGTGATGGTCACCCAGTTCGGACCTTCAACGATAAATCCGGGGGCTGTCCCTTTGGGGTTCTCTATCGGGATAGCGCCCTCCGGGATAAAGGCCTGTATGCGGTTGTTTTCCGACATCCGGAAACCCCGCTGTTTGAACATCGCTTCGATCAGTTCCATGAGGTGCGGCTGGAATGTCAGTGGACGCTCGGAGACGTTGGCAATTGCTTGCCGGGTCAGATCGTCCTCCGTAGGACCGATTCCCCCCGTCGTGATGACGATAGAAGATCGATGAATGGCATTTCGGATCACCTCTTCCATCCGGGAAAGATCGTCTCCGACCGTGGAAGTTTGAACCAGTTCGATCCCGTTTTCAGCGAGAACCCTCGCAATATAGGCAGAGTTCGTATCAACGATCTGACCGAGAAGGATCTCGGACCCGATGGCGATGATTTCAGCACGCATAAAATCGCTCCAGCAGGGGGAAGAAATAAAAAAGCGCCCCTGGCCTGACTCGAACAGGCGACCTGCGGATTAGGAATCCGTCGCTCTATCCACCTGAGCTACAGGGGCAGCATCGTTAACTATACGACTTGTTTGGTTTTTCGTCAAGCTTCATCTTTGCGATTTTTTCAATAAAACCTTGACAACCGGGCAAAATAGAAATATAGTGAGGCTCAAAGCTCAATCCAACCCGTAGATATTGTGCGAAAAAAGAGAACTCACCCCCGGGGGCCGAAATGAAACCAAATAAGACCAAAAAAATACTGATTTTCCCCCTCTTCTGGATTGTCCTGACGTTCTCATCCTGGGCAGGCCAGGTTGTCACGCAGGAGGCGCGGCAGTGGGCGAAAACGGCTCTGGAAGGAGAAAAGGCTCTTCAAGTCCTTCCCGGTCGAAACACGGCAGGGGTTCTCTACTTTCGGAATAAGACCGGCCAGTCAGGATTGGACCCCCTTCAAAAGGGGTTAGCCCTCATGCTCATAACGGATCTCTCCAGCGTAAAGGGCCTTCAGGTTGTGGAAAGGATCAGAATCCAGGCGCTGGTAGAAGAAATGGGCCTGGGAGCCTCCGGATTGGTTGATCCTGATACGACCCCGCGGGTCGGGAAACTGCTGGGAGCCCAGTGGATCGTGGGGGGAGATATCCGGAAGGTCCCGCCGGCCGATTTGGAACTGCTCTCAAGCCTACTCGATATTCCGGGTCAGACAATCATCGGCCAGCCTGCGGTGAAAGGCGAACTCTCCGTTTTCTTCCGCATGGAGAAAGATCTTCTCTTTGACCTCATTAAACTCTTTAAGATTGAGATCACCCCCGAGGAAGAGGCAAAGCTGAGGAGGCCCTGTTCTACAAAGATGGAGGCCCTCTTTTCCCTTTTCAGGGGAATCGATGCGAGCGACCGTGGCGAATATGAAAAAGCAGCTGGATTCTATGAAAAGGCATTGCAGGAAGACCCGAACATCTGTGCCGCTGCTGAAGCCTTGGAAGAGTTACGGAACCTGGGTCGAATTGTTGGAAGAAAGAAGAGCCGTGAGATGCTACGAACCTTGAGGGGCGAAACTTCTTTGACAGATCAGCTGACTCCTAAGGAGCCTATCAAGAGGGAACTGGTCCCAAAGGACATTTCCCCAAGACCGTGTATAGACTGCCAACCCATTCGAGCGAAATAAGTTTTTGAAAGAACGTAGCAACATATCTGAAATCCACAGGAGGATACGTAACCATGAAGAAGATTCTGTTGGCGGTATCGATCCTCTTCTTCATCCTCAGCCCCGGGATAAGCTTTCCAATGGACATGGACGTTCAAACAGGTCTCCACTTTGAATGGTGGAGGGATAACGCCGACACGAAGGCCAGTCAGTCTTATATTCCCTTCCGAATTGAAGGCCGGCAGGATAATTTCTCCTTCAGTGTCCTGACAGGTTATACCGATACTCGGATTGATCTCCCCATCCGGGAGACTCGATCCTTGAGCCACGTCCTCGATACAAAATTGAACTTCTCTTACGAGATCGTGGGGAAACTGCCGGTAGATATGCTTCTCGGCCTCGATTTCAATCTCCCCACTGGCAAAACAGATCTCAGTGATAGAGATTTAGCTCTCATCATGGACCCTGATCTCATCTCGATTAACAACTTCGGAGAAGGCTTCAACATCAACCCCACCCTGACCCTCAGTAAGGAATGGGGAGACTGGGTTGCCGGCATTGGCCTTGGATATGCGTTTCGAGGAGATTATGACTTCAGCAAAACCCTGAGGGATTATCACCCTGGCGACATTGGCAACACTAACGCTCAAATCCGTTACGATTTCGAAAAGAACTGGCATGCCCGTCTCTTTGGAGGTTTCGCATGGTTTGCAGAAGAAGAGTGGAACCGGAGTTTTGTCGGAAGGGAACGCTACCAGGAAGGAGCTTTTTCCCTCATCGGTTCAGGCGTCTACTATACTCAAGAAAAGTGGGATGCCGGCTTCACCCTTCGAAGTATCTTCAGACAGAAGAGCAAATTTCAGGATAATGGAATACTGTCTACCGAAGACAGAAATCATCACGGAGATGAATGGATTGGTGACCTTTCGTTCAGATACCTCCTGGCGCAGAAGACAACGTTCAGGTCCTTTCTACAAGGTCGGCTGATTACCACCAATGACTATCCCCCTTCACCTCTTTTCGTCGGGGGACGGCCGAACCGTTATATGGGCCAGAGAGAGAAATTGTCTCTCGGTTTGGGAATAAACCGCGTCTTCTCTTCGCGTATTGAGGCTGGCATTTATACCAAGGGTTTCCTCATGCACGATGAAAAGGCTCTCTTTCCCCAACCCCGGGCAGATCGTAGCTACCGGGGGATTTCTACAGGCCTTCAACTCACCGCCTGGTTCTGAGAACCTAAAGCAGATCTTCGGCCACCTTTCTGGCGGTCTCCGTCCACGCCGCGATGCCAGTGCCCACGGTCGTCTTTTGAACAGCCTTGCGCACCCTGCCTGTCTCTACCTCCACCAGCCGCAAGTCGAGGCGCATCTGATCCCCGATGATCTGATAGCCTCCAAAGACCATCCACCGGGCTCCAGCCAGCCTGCCCAGCTTCAACCGGGTCGCCTCATCTACCACGGCGGTTGATCCAAGATGAAGTTCTTCAAGAACCCTGAGGAGGCGCTCCCTCTCCACGAGGGTCACCTTCTCCTTTTTTCTCAGCCCATCCATCACCTGGGCTGACAGAAGCTCACCCAGGTCCGTTCGGGGCCCAGTCGTAGGACTTAGGTCATCCAGGTCCCAGACTGCTATTGTGAGACCTGACTCCTGGAGCGCTGGTTTCGTGGCGCAGGAGGACAAAAGCAGAAGAGGGACCAAGACCCATCCTAAAACGATCCTTCGTTGTGGCATGACGTTACCTCAGCAGAGCTTCTTCGATTCTCTCCTGGATCTTCGTATCTTCCTTCAGGGGTTTTTCTTCTTTTAAAACCCGGGCGTAAGAGAGATCGGGCTCCACCCGTGACGCCTCGATCTGCCCTATCGATTTTGGAGCGGACCGGAGCAATCTTCCCCTGTACTGAACAGGTTCCTGTTCTTCCAAGACATCAAACTTTGTTCCGAGGACAACCCCTTGCTGGGACCCCAGATTAATCATGACCTGATCGCCTTCGATCCTTGCCACGTAACCCCTTAAAGGATACTTCGTTATAACCGTCCTCAGGATCTCCCGGTTCAACTGAAAAAGCTCTTTCTCCAACGAGGCCTGGGAGCCCAATTGCTTCGTAGTGACCTGCGGGATAGCTGACGTCTCTGTGTCAATCAGCCGAAGGCTCACCAGGGTCCCCTGAGGAAGGTAATAGAGAGAGCCTGTGCCCAGAAGCTTTGCAGCAAGAATCTTGCCAAGTTTAAGGGCTGTCTCCGGATTGGCCAGGTCTGAAGAGCCGAGATTCAATTCCTCCAGAAGCCTTTCGATGAGAACCCGCTCGACGACACGCACCCGTCCCGAGGCATTGAGGTGATCGGCAAGCTGGGCCATGAGCACCGCCGAGAATCCATCCCTTTCAGCCAGTCCTCCCTTTTCCTGGAAATCGACGAAGGAGAGAATCATGGGCGGGGACGTCCACGTGTCCTCAGGCTTCGGCTTCGTCTCCTGTTGGCTTCGGTATCGAGCAGCCAGATCCTTGACCAGTTGATCCATCCGTTTCTTGCGCTCCATGTCCTTCTGAAGGTCGAGCACTTCTTGAACCTTCTTCGCCAGGACATTGGCAAACACGTCACTCTTGTCGAGGGCCAGGCCCTGTCGGTACGACTCCAACGCCTTGTCCCACTTTCCCTCTTTTTCGTAGGTCAATCCTTTGTTCGTTGTTCCCTCGATATAGTAAGGGTCGATGGTCAGGGCCTGATCGTATAGCTCCCGGGCTTTCTCATACTGCCCAGCGTTCGCATAGAGACGTCCCGCCTGATTGAACCTCACCGCCTCCTGGTAGGGTTCCGCCTCTTTCTTCGAGACCGCCTCCTTATAGGCTGCTTCTGCCTCTTTCTTCTTATCCAGTGCTGAGAGAACATCTCCCTTAATTACCTGGATATAGGCCCTTTGCGGTGCCTTCTGCTCCACTTCTTTCACAAGTTGAAGGGCCCTTTCTGATTTCTCCTGCTTGGCATAAACGGCTGCGAGACCTTCTTTCCCGAGGACTTCACCTTCTTTTCCTTTCTGGGCGACTTCCTTAAAAACCTCTTCCGCCTCTTTGAGGTTTTCTTCTTTCAGGGCGGCGTAACCTTTGACTGTCTTCGCCTTTACGTTTTCAGGATCCTTTTTAATCACCTCATTGCTGATGGCCTTGGCGACCGCTGTCTGTTTTCGTTGCAGCTCCCTCTCGGCAACCCTTACTAACATCGTTTCAGTTGTCTTCCCTCCCCCCTGAAAATGATCGAGAACAGTGCGCCCGGGGCCAATGATGCATACGGTAGGCAGAATGATGCGAGCCTCGTAAAGATCGCTCATCCCTTGTTCATCGAAAAGGACTGGAAAGGTCAGCCCGGCACCGCTCGCAAAAGCAGCAGCTTCTCTCTCGGGGGATAGCGTGATGGCCCAGACGATCAAGTCTGCTTCCTTATACTGTTTTGCCAGATGATTGAGACTCAATAGTCCCTCCTGACTTGGCCGAGAGTCCACATCAAAAAAATAGAGGATGATCATCGGCCGTTCCTTCATAGCGGATAGATCGTAGGTCTGACCTTTAACATCATTCAAGGAAAAAAGTGGAGCCTTTTTGCCTTGACTAAGCTGGGCCAAGGAAATTCCGTGGCTCAAAAGAACTACCAGGGCTACCGTTAGGAAGAGAATTAAAACAGGTCCTCTCCTGAAATTCTTCATTTGCCATCCCTCCCCATTGAGTCCTTCTGTTTCCCTGGTTGTCTCACCACGGCATCCAGAAAAGTCCAGGATGATCATTGGCCACATATACTCCGGGCAAAACGTCGGCCCGGTCTATGAAATCGTGTGCCGTGCTGGCGTTCAGGGTTCTCTCGCGCCGACTGGAAGCAATCGAACAAGAAGTGGAGTGTCTCTTCCTTCTCTCAGTTGAACCTGGGCCTCCCAGTCATTGTGATCCGGCAAGGTCAAGCGGACCTCATGTTTTCCTACAGGAAGCCCCATCCGGATAGGAGCTTTTCCTATGAACGTGCCATCCACAAAGACCTGAGCCCCATCAGGCGTACTCTCAACCTTGAGAAAAGTTGTCTTCATCTTGTCCGGAACCACCGGAAGTTCCGCGGTCTTTTCCGGAATTGCCGAGGCTGTGGGTTTAGGCTTCTTTCCTGCCGGGAGAACAGGCTCGACCTTTCGGGCCATGGCAGGGGAAGGCTTGGTTTTTTCCTCTGCGGCCGTTGGAAGCTTCGTTTTCTTTTCCGCGACAGAGGAAGGTCTCGTCTTCTCTTCACGATCAGCAAGAGGCTTCGTCTTTTCTTCAGAGGCAAGCGAAGGCTTGACCTTCTCTTCCACAGGGAGGGCCTTGGGCTTCTCTTCTACGATCGCTGAAGGCTCCACCCTCTTCTCAGCAGCAGGTTTTGATACGTCCTCTGGAATAGAAAGTTTGGGCTTTGGCGTCGTGAGATAGTAATAGGACACTCCCCCGATCGCCAACATTACTACCAGGATCAAGGCGAAGAATGGAGCCTTCCATGGCTTCTTCTCTGCTGAGGCAGATGGCTCTGCACCAAACAATTTCTTTTCCGGTAGTGCACCTCTCAAGGCCTCGGCCAGGGACATGCACGATTCGTAACGTTCATCGGGTACTTTCCGGAGGCATTTCATGATAATTTGGGAGAGGCTTGCCGAGAGGGCTGGATTCACCTTTGATGGAGGAGGGGGATTTTCCTGGGTAATGGCGTTGAAAATGGAAGCGAGGCTATTCCCTCCAAAAGGCCTGCGGCCGGTGCTTAACTCATATAGAATGATACCCAATGAGAAGAGGTCAGAACGACCATCCACAGGCCGGCTCACGACCTGTTCGGGCGACATGTACGCGGGAGTACCGAGGATTTCGCCGGCTTGAGTTTGAACCGACGCGGAGGGATCTTCAACATGAGCAATTCCGAAGTCTGTAATCTTGATCTGGCCATCCGTCTGCACAATGATGTTGCTGGGTTTTATATCCCTGTGGACGATCCCTTTCTTGTGTGCATATTCAAGGGTTTCAGCCACCTGGATACCCAGACGGACCGCTTCCTCCGGCCCCAGCCTTTTCTCTTCCACGACCTTATTCAAAGGAGCCCCTTCCAGGAACTCCATGGCGATATAGACCGTTCCCTGATCCTCGCCCACGTCATAAACGGTGACGATGTTGGGGTGGGACAGTCTACCGATTGCTTTCGCTTCTTTAAGAAATCTGTGGACGAAATCCTCACTGGTGAGCCGATCCGCGCGTAAAACCTTCAGCGCTATCAGGCGATCGATTTGAGGATCATGAGCCTGGTAAACCACCCCCATGGAGCCCTTACCCACTTCTCTCACGATCTCATAACGCCCATACTTCATAACGAACCTCACCCCATCACAGCACGGTCGAAACCGAAGAGGTGTGGACTATTTTCCCCACAGAAATTCCCTCGCTGTCTCCGGTGGGATCAAAAAACCCACTGAATCTGTCCCGCGATACCTCCCCTTCACGACACCAATCAGATTTCCCTCGACGTCGAATACCGGGCTCCCACTGCTTCCAGGGAGAGTCTGCATCTGGACCTGGAACAAGGGCAGATCGTTCGCCCGCCTCATCGGTCTGTCAACGATTCCAGCGTGAAACTCCATCTGATGAGTATTGGAACAGGTGATGGAGTAAATTCTTTCTCCGATTCGAGCCATGTCTCGGGCTCTGGTGAAGGGCACAGACGAGCTTAAGTCTCGTCCAATATCGATCAGAGCCAGATCCCGCCGAGGGTCGATCTTCACCAGACGTCCATCGACTTCCTGGCCATTGTCGAGAGTCACGATTACATCCTGGACATCCGAAAGGTCGTGGGCCGTGCAGAGAATGAGACCTCCTTTGTCAACGACGAAACCTGTAAACTGGAGGAGATCGCTACTTGTTTTGGCCCGGATACAAACGACGGACTCTTTCTGAAACGAAATCGCAGCGGGCACCGCATCGTTGACCCCCGTTCCTTCCAGGGAAGCTCCTGTCATGTAGTCCTCAAGGTAGGTCCACAGTCCTCCAACCTTTGTCATCTCAGGTTTGCCGTTCACCGTATGTTCGGCGAGAATTCGAGATGCCAGAGGTGAACGAGATTCCACCAACAATTGCCAGGTTTCACTTCCCTTGATACCCATCAGCCGAACCTGTCCTCCCGCGGCAGGGGCTCGTGTCACTCTGAAGCCCGAATCACGGAGCCAGCGCGATAGAACTCCTTCGGCCTCGGCGATCGGCAAAGGACAGAACTTCGACGGACTCTCGGTGCCAGCGAAGAGGGATGAACCCCCGAGCAGGACCAAAAGAATCAGAATAGAAGCTCGTTTCTCCAGCGTCAGGATGCCATCACCTCACATAAAACTACTGTAATATTGTCATGCCCCCCTGCCGACTTAGCCAATTCGATCAGCGTTTCCACTTTTTGATTAACGCTTGCCGGGCGAGAAAGCACATTCGCAATCGAAGGATCGTCGACCATATCGCTCAAACCGTCGGAACAGAGCAGCAAGAGATCACCAGGAACCCCCTTCCCTCTGATCAAGTCCACCGCCAGGAATTCATTGACCCCTACTGCTCTCAGGATAACGTTCCGAAGAGAATGTTTTCTGGCCTCTTCAGCCGTAATGAGACCTCGATCGACCTGGTCCTGAACAAGAGAGTGATCCAGAGTCATTTGTTTCAACTCCCCCCGCCTGAAAAGGTAGGTCCGGCTATCTCCCACATGGCCAAGAACATAATGGTTCTGGTCAAATGCCAACAGTTCCGCTGTGCACCCCATGCCCTTGTGCTGAGAGTTTTCCTTGACATGGTTCAGGATTTTTTCATTTGCCTGTCGGAACACTTCCTGAACCAGATCAAGGGTCTCCTGGCCGGAAACTCTTTCTTTTTCATCAAAAACCCTGGAAACGGTCTCCGCAAAAATTTGACTGGCTACCTCTCCAGCAGCAGCTCCTCCCATTCCATCGGCCACCGCAAAAAGACCTATTCCAGGTCTCAAAATCAACATATCTTCATTATTCAAGCGCTTTAGACCCATATCTGACTTTCCGAAGGAGAGGATCCTGAGAAAGCCCCTATTCAATCCGTTCATAAATCCTCAAGAGAGAGAGTGTGTGGACCTTAAAGTTCCTATGGCACCATTAACCACGGAATAACATTATTCGTTACATCGGCCTCCTGGACAACCTCGCAACAATTCTCCACGGCAAGGATCTACTTCCGATCCCGACGCCGCGAGCTACGGAAGGAGACCGCTGGCCATTTGAGGCCGAAGAGATGGCAAGGTTTTCGTCTGGCAGCGTAAAAAGACGATTGCCGTCCCCGTCGACAAACTGCCCATAAATGTCAATGGCCACATTAAAAAGAACTGTGGGGTATCCGAACCCAGTATATTTGAAATGGAGTGGCTTAGTCAAGAACAATTCACCCCGGCTCTTTTCCTCATCAACTCTCTCCCCTGTCCGTTTGTTCGTTTCATTTAAGGATAAGTCTTTGGCCTCATGCGGACTCGTCCCAACCTGCTTCCCATCAATATATACTTTCGCACCGGACGGTTCCCTCCGAATAGAAAGTCCGCCTACGATCCTTTGCAGGGAAACAATCACCTTCTTCCTTTCACCCTCTGTCACACTGACACGCTCTTCGTACTGCTGACATCCTTCCTTGACAACCCGAACCAAGTGCTCCCCTAATTGAACACTTGAAAGGACGAAAGGGAGTTTGTCCCCTCTCTTTCCCATCAACTGACACCCTTGCTCCCGGGGGCTCAGATGTTAATTCCAACTCCCCTAATGTGACCGCAGCCGCTATTTCAGTTCATAGGAAACCAGTTCCGCATCCTGAAAAGTGCCCGGCCAGAACAGAGATTTTTCGAATTCTCTTTTTACCCATGTTTTCGCGTCCGGAGAATACCAATAACGAACCCACCCCTTGTCTCTACTTCCTGCGTCTTTCGTAACCGATGACATCACTTCCTGCTTATGAAAGATCTTATAGGCCATAAATGTTCCTGCAGAGGTCATCACCTCCTCGACACCTTCTACTTTGAATTCATTCAAAAGAACGACATCTGCCGGAGATTGACCTGAAACTGGAAACTTGGAGCGCGTTGAATAGGACCACTTCTTGCCAACAGATAGCGGGAAATCAAAAAGTCTTTTGAATGGATTCTCCACGTTACTCACCTTCCTACCGTCATTCCCAATCAAGAAGGTTTGGTTCATTGTCTTTTTGTCAAAAGCTTCTAACTCTTGGTGTCCCGAAATTCTCAAAATGAATAGATCGTCTTTGAAGCCTACAACCTCTTGAATCCAGCCGTCTCCCGTTTTATTCCTATACGTCCACCGATCCCCTACTTTCCAGGCCGGTGCCTCACAACTCTTTTTTGCCAAAGCTGCCATTTTCGATGCCGTAGGGATTTCCTTCGCCTCCTTCTCCTTTGGGACCTCCGATTTTCTCGGAACGGGGGCTGGGCTCAGTTCTCTCTTCTTCTCATTCAGCTTCGTAAAAATCTCTACCCTCTTTCCCCCCTCCACAACCACATCCCTCTCCCAGACTTCATAACCCTCCTTGACAATCTTCACTTTATGCTTTCCAGGGGATAGGGTCTTTCCCTCAAACGGACTTGTCCCAACAGCTTTCCCATCAATGTAGATGCTGGAATCCTCAGGCTCTGTGCTGACCAGAAGCTCGCCAGTCATCCTTTGCAAAGAGGCACGGATAGTCCGATTTGTTCCTTTAACATTCATCCGCTCCTCATACGAAGCGTATTCCTCCTTCACAATCCGAATCACATGCTCTCCCGGCTGGACACGCGAAACGGTCAAGGGAGTCTCTCCTATCTCCTTGCCGTTCATAGACACTTTTGCTCCGGAAGGCTCGGAGAGGATCTCCAGACTGCCATCGATCGGTTTCAGGTAGGCCAGTATTTCCACCCTCTTCGCAATTTCAACAGCTACCTCCTTCTCCCATGACTCATAACCTTCTTTCGCGAGCCTCACCCTAAAAGTCCCGGGGGGTAAAGCCTTACCTTCATACGGGCTGACCCCAACAGACCTTCCGTCGACGTAAATACTGGCTCCGGAAGGATCTGTCTGAATGGCAAGTTCACCGGCCTTTGCTTTTAGCTCAACCGGGATCTCCACTACTCGCCTTAAGGGAACCGTAATCGCCTTTCTATCGGATCCCTTAATCTCGACCTGCTCTTCATGGGAGGCATATCCATCCTTCACAACCCTGACCGTATACTGCCCTGACCAGATGTCTGAAAGAACGATAGGGGTCTCCCCCATTTCGTTGCCATCCAGAAACACCTTCGCCCCGGAGGGTTCGGATCTTACCTCCAATTCCCCTTCCTTTGCTGTCACTTCTGCCAGGAGGCCTACGTGTACGGAAACGGTATTCTCTTCAATCTGCGCAATCGACGATTTCGTTGCAAGCTCGGTAATCCTAAACCTGGCCAAATACACGGGCCTTTCTTTATCATTGTCCATGACCGTATAATAAACCCGGCCGGTATCACCCACTCGTACACCCTTCTCAGATCCTATGTCTATCTCGATCCCGTTGCCGAGAAGAGACGTCACCTTGCCCTTCAGAACCACCGCATCAGAATCAGATACAATCATTGGGACGATGAAAACTAAGGCTAAAATGGGCACAACGATTCGAAAGATTTTATCTGTCATTCCCTCGTTTCCTTTCTTCCAATGTCATATAGAAAGAGACTTCAGTCCCGCCACCAGCGAGACCGTAGGCAACCCCTGAAGCATTGCCCTGCAAACCCCGACACATCCACACAAAATCTTTTCACTCTGCGAATCCATCCTATTTCACATTATAGGAAATGAGTTCCGCATCCTGAGACCCATTAGACCAGTGGGCTGTTTTTTCGAATTCCTTTTTCACCCATGTTTTCACTTCCGGAGAATACCAATAAGAAACCCACCCCCATGAAGGGACGGCAGTCGCTATTTTCCTCTGCTGACAACGAATCTTGTAAGCTCTGAACTTTCCTGCCGCGGTCGCCACCCGCTCAACACCCTCCACCGTGCATTCAGTAAAATAGCCGCTAACTCCATCTTTCCATCTTTTCCCCACGTACAACGGAAAATCCAAAAACATTCTCAGCGAACTCTCGTTTTTCACCCTTCTACCGCCCCTCTCAAAAACAAATGGACAGTTCATGTTCCTCCTGTCATAGCCCTGCAGGTCTCTGTTCTCCCCTGCACTCAAAACGTACAGATCTTCTCTTAATTCAGTTACTGCGTCGCTCCAGGTCCTGC
>Ga0209777_10000141_pt1 | contig 121061 bp, 97 predicted proteins | sample FrelakmetHBP12HB_FD_187147 | JGI IMG/M metagenome (GOLD analysis project Ga0209777, IMG submission 187147) | Freshwater lake sediment microbial communities from the University of Notre Dame, USA, for methane emissions studies -HBP12 HB (SPAdes)... | ecosystem: Environmental > Aquatic >... | reverse complement strand
TCGAATGGGATCTCTACCGCGAACATCTCAGCATCTATTCCGAACAACGCCGTATTTACACGTGCATCCATAAAATCTCATTTAAAATCAATGATTAGGGGTGTACGCTTTTATTGCAAAGTTAGCACCTACCACCTATAACCCAACACCTACGACCTGGTTATATTTGCAATGCCGGCACATCCCGCGGACCGGGATCAGATCACAACTTATCAACGCTTTCCCGCTCCCGAATCAACCGAACATGAGCCCCGTCGACGAGGATTTCTGCCGGCCGCGGCCGGGCATTATAGTTCGACGAAAGAGCGTACCCGTACGCACCGGAACAAAGTACCGCCAGATAATCACCACGCCCGACGCGCGGGAGGCTCCTGTCCAGCGCGATAAAGTCTCCCGACTCACAGAGAGGACCGACAACATCGACCTTTTCATGCCGGACGTTTTGTATGCGGAGCGGGACGATCTGGTGAAACGAATGATAGAGGCTCGGACGGATCAGGTCGTTCATTCCGGCATCGACGATGACGAATCTTTTTTCGCTATTCTCCTTCGTATACAGAACTCTTGTGAGAAGAACGCCGGCGTGTGCGACAATGGAACGACCGGGCTCGATCAAGATCTTACACTTCGTCTCTCTCAGGACGGGCAGAATCGCCTTCAGGAGCGCCACCGTCGTAATGCCGGATTCCGAAGCTCCTTCATCCGGCTGGAGAGACAGATGCGTGATAAAGTCATGATACTGAACACCGAACCCACCGCCAAAGTTCAGGTGATGGATCGGAATCCCCGCAGACCGGAGTTTCTGCACGAGCGCCCGCGACTGTTCGGCGGCAGCAACGAACGCGTCGGCATTTGTGATCTGCGAGCCGATGTGATTGTGAATGCCCATCACGTCAATTCCCGGTAGGGTGAGAGCTTTCTGCAGGATGACAACGGCTTTGGAGGACTCGACTCCGAATTTATTCGACTTTTTCCCGGTCGTGGTGTAAGGATGCGTTCCGGCATCCAGGTCAAAATTAACGCGCAGGAGAATCCGTGCGCGCACGCCCAGACGTTTCGCGATCGCCGATATGACTCCCAGCTCTTCCTCCGATTCAACGTTCAGCGAGAGGATATTCTCATGGAGGGCGAATTCAATTTCGTCATCCCGCTTCCCCACCCCGCTGTACGTGATCTTGTCGGGGGGAAAACCGGCCCGGAGGGCCATTTGCAATTCTCCTGCCGAACCGACTCCTGCGCCGATGCCCTCCTGCGCGATCAGTCGCAGAATTTCCTTGTTGGCATTCGCTTTGACGGCGTAGCACGAAAGATGGTCGATATCTCCGAATGCGTTCTCGATGTGTCGGCAATGGTCGACGATAGAATTCCTGCTGTACACATAGAGCGGTGTTCCGAACCGACCGGCAAGTTCTTCCGCCAGCACAGCTTCACACCGGAAACGGTCGTCTTTATAATTGAATTCTCGCATGCCGGATCTTCAACCTTCGCGAATTTCAGTCATGGGCCGCAAAGAATTCCTCGTGGAGAACGCGGACGGCGTTGTCCGCGGCGCCCTCATCCACAACGAGCGTGATGTTGATATCCGAAGCGCCCTCGGATACCATTTCGACATTGACTTGAGCCCGCGCGAGCGCTCCGAACACCCGCGCCGCAATCCCCGGAGTGTCTTTCATTCTCTCACCGACGATGCAGATAATCGCCTTCTTGTGAGCAACGCGCGTTTCACCGATTTGTTCGAGTTCCGCCCGGATCGCATCGAGGCGGTCCTTGCTGTCGATCGTCACCGAGACACTCACTTCGGAGGTGGAAACCACATCGACACTCTTCTGATGGTCGGCAAAAATGGAAAAAATCCTTGCGAGAAATCCGTGGGCCAGGAGCATGCGCGAGGATGACACGTTGACCAGCGTGATACCTTTCTTCGATGCTATTGATTTGACCGGGAACTTGCCGCTCGGTGCCGGCGACTTGAGGATGAGCGTTCCCTTGAGCTCGGGTCTCCGTGAATTAAGGACGCGCACGGGAATATTCCGCTGTACGGCAGGCAGGATCGTCTTTGGATGGAGGACCTTTGCCCCAAAATACGCAAGCTCGGACGCTTCATCGAAGCTCATTTGCTGGACGAGCTTCGCTTCGGGGACAATTCGCGGGTCGGCCGTCATCATGCCGTCGACGTCGGTCCAAATCTGGATTTCTTCCGCACCGAGAGCCGCGCCGAAAATCGCGGCGCTGTAATCCGAACCGCCGCGGCCGATGGTCGTCGTGGCACCGTCCTCCGTCGCACCGATGAACCCCTGGGTCATGACCGTCTTACCGGATTTCAGGACGGGCGTCAGGACTTCGGTCACGCGTTCCGAGAGGATATCGAACAACGGATGCGCGGAGCCGAAGTGCGCGTCGGTGATCATGATGGAACGGGCGTCGAGAAGTTCCGCCTGCAGCCCATCCTGCAAGAGTGCCGCCTCGATGATGAGTGACGATAATCGTTCGCCGTACGAGGAGAACGTATCGAGCGAACGGCTCGTGAGTTCTCCGAGCAGATACACGCCCATGACAAGATTTCGAAGTTCTTCAAAAAGTGCACTCACCGCATCATGGATGCGGTCGCTCGTTGGCGGATATAATAGTCCATCAATGATCGCCCGATGCCGTTCATGGAGCTTACCCAGAAGGCGGGTGGACGCATCTTTGTCACCCTTGCGAGCCAATTCCGCAACCTTGATGAGGTCATTGGTCACGCCGGCACATGCCGACACAATCACCAGCGGCCGCCGTCCCATTTCACGTCGGACGATAGTGACCACCCGCTGGATACTCGCAGCGTCTTCCACGGAAGTGCCGCCAAACTTCATGACGATCATGGTGCCGTAGTTTCCTTTCTCTTACAGTCAAGATGATTCAGAATCGCATCGGCAAGCCTCTTCACATCTAGCGTAAGGACGTTGCCGACAGGCAGACCCGTCTGTTCCTCCAGCGACCGTTGTGCGATCTCCGATTGCCGGGGAGTCATGAGAGCCGTGTTCAGGGCAACGGCAACGACCTTCGAGGCCTTAAACGGGGCGAGGATCATTTCGTGAAGCTCGATGAGGCGCTTCACATCATCGATTGGAAAATCATAATCATCCACATGCCGGGCCGGATAGTGCACCATGACCATCGCGTCGGGCATTACGCCGTGCATGAGACCGAGCGTCACACTCGAATACCCCTGATGCGTGAGGGAGCCCTGTCCCTCCACATGAATGAATTCCTTGCCCTCGGCCGACCTCTTATCAATTTCCACTTCGATCGACCCCGCAACGTAGTCGCTCACAACGGAATCGACGGCGATTCCCCTGCCCGACAACAGGATTCCCGTCTGACCCGTGGCGAGAAAATCCGAGGACAGTCTGCGGCGCTCGAACTCGCGATGCAATTCAAGTGAGGCGGTCATTTTCCCGACGTTACAATCCGTTCCGACAGTGAGAATCGTTTTCGACCTCCGGGTTTTCCAATGACCCTGCGAGATCGCTTCATACTCGGCCGGAACTCGTCGTAAGTCGTCGATGGTCACGTTGTTCGCCTTCGCACACTTCACGAACCCCTCATCGTCTGAAAGGAGAGTGTGCAGGCCGCTGATGATGTTCAACCTGTTCTCCATGGCTTCCTTCACGATATGCCTCCAGGAATCGGGCAGCTTCCCCCCTGTTGGAGCAATACCGATCAGGAGAGTGTCGGGCTTCCGGCGCAATGCCGACCTGAGGTCCGGAACAACCGGAATATCTCCGCCAAATCCCAGCACATCCTGTGCCGAACGACCGGCCTGAAGACTGTCGATCACTCCCACCACTTCATCGGGAATGTACCGGATGGCCTGATTCGCTGTCTTTGATTCGAGCGGACCGAACTTGCCTTCAGCGAGGACAATGATGCGGCGACGCTGTTTCATCCTTCGGTCATAGGAAGATGTGTATCAGGAATTGAAAGGGAAGCGTGAGTGTTTCGATGATGTACGTGAAGAGCATGCTGAACGGCGGCCAGCGCATCAGCAGGAGAATGATGAAGATGCCGAAGAATCCTACGCTGCGGTAACGTGCGCTCATCTCGTCCGGCATCATCGACGCTGCAACATGAGAACCGTCGAGCGGAGGAATGGGGATCAGATTGAAAACCGCCAGCACGACGTTGAGCGTGATGCCGCCTGCAAACATTTTCAGCAGGAACGTCAGGAGTTCATCCAGAGCAGAATTGGATTGATGGATTAATGGAGTGATGAGAGCGAGAATGATGAAGATAACCGTGCACGCCAGCGCGAGCAGGATATTGGAAAGCGGGCCGACGACGGAAACCAGGATATCATCTCTCCGGTAGTTTGAAAAATTCATCGGATTCACGGGCACCGGTTTAGCCCATGCGATGAACACACGCCCGGCGACAAACAGCGAGAACAGCGGAACCAGAATTGAGCCGACGGGATCAATGTGAGGGATCGGGTTCAGCGTCAGGCGTCCCATGTCCCGGGCCGTCGTATCGCCCAACCGCAATGCCATCCAGCCATGAGCCAGCTCGTGGATCACAACGGAGAACAAAAGAATCGGCAAAATATATATTTGCTCAAGCACGGTATTCAATCAAAAGAAATGTTCTTGGTTCTTGGTCATTTGTTCTTGGTGCTTCGTTCATGCTAATAGCTAAAAGCCATTGGCTATTGGCTCTAAGCCTTTGGCTTCTCATCATCTCAATCACATCCACTCTTTGACCCTCCATCTTCCTTCCACTATCTTGCTGTTTTCTCATCCTATCCTCGCGGATGAAATGTTCTGTGAACTTCCTTTAAGTACTCCCGGTCGATATGGGTGTAGATCTGGGTCGTGGAAATATCCGCATGGCCGAGCATTTCCTGAACCGCACGCAAATCCGCACCGCCTTCAAGAAGGTGCGTCGCGAAGGAGTGCCGGAATGTATGCGGATGCACTTCCTTCTTGATGCCGGCTTTCAATGTATACGCGTGAACGATATTCCATATTGCCATCCGGCTCATCGGGCGCCCGCGGGCGTTCAGGAACAGCACATCACGCCCTCTGCCCTTCCGTGCGAGATCACTGCGCGCCTGACGCTGATATTTTTCGATCCATTCCAGCGCGATTTTCCCGATCGGCACGATCCGTTCCTTGGAGCCTTTGCCGAACACGCGTACGGCACCGACGTCAAAATACACTTCGGACTGCTTCAGGGAGATCAACTCCGACACACGCACCCCGGTAGCATACATCGTTTCGAGGATTGCCTTATCGCGAATGCCTCGCGGGCCGATAGTATCCGGTTGATGTAGAATCGCTTCGATTTCGTTCTGGTTCAGGACGTCGGGCAAGGTTCTGGAGAGTTTCGGCGCGTCGATGTTCTGCGTGGGGTCGGTCGTGCTGATTTTTTCGCCCATCAGGAATTTATGGAAACCTTTGATCGTGGAAAAATTCCTGGAGATACTTTTCGGCCCCAACCCAAGGTCGTACAACGTTGAGAGAAATGCCGAAATATCCGAATCCTTGATTTTGTCGGACGATTTTATTCCCTTCGCTTCCAGGAATTGGAGATATCGCACAAGGTCTCGCTTGTAGGATTCGACCGTGTTCTCCGACGCATTCTTCTCAACCTCGAGGAAATGAATGTATGATCGGAGGTGCTCGTTCATTGCGGCTGACCTGTCGATTGAGCGCTCTCCACCAACGCCGGCGGTGTGGACGGTGCAACCTCCACGGCAGGAACTTCAACGGCGGGCGCCGGAACGACCGCCGGAGGTTTCGGCTCTTCTCCACTGCCGGGCTTTGGTGCTTCCGTTCGGGTCACCGCTGCCGGCGACTCCTGCGGCGGCCGTACCGTTTTCGCCTCCGTGGCGGTTTGCTCGGGATACTCGATGCGCTGATGATGGATGCCGATAAGGATCTTGATGAACGCATCCTTGATTTTCTTCATGTCCTTGAGCGTCAATTCGCATTCGTCCAGTTGTCCTTCGATGAACCGCTGCTTGATCAGGTTCTCAACGATCAGTTCCAGCCGTTGGGGAGTAATTTCTTCGATTGTCCTCGTCGCCGCCTCCACCAAATCGGCGAGCATCACGATTGCGGCTTCTTTCGATTGAGGTTTCGGCCCCGGGTAACAGAAGTCCTCTTCGTGGACCGTATCCTTCGGATTCTTTCTTGCTGCGGCCTGCTTCAACGCTTTGTCGTAGAAGAAGGAGATTCTGTTCGTCCCGTGGTGCTGCGGGATGAAGTCGACGATCCTCTCGGGCAATCCATTCTGGTGCGCGAGCTCCATTCCTTCCTTGACGTGGGAAATGATAACGAGGGCGCTCATGCGCGGTTTCAATTTTGAATGCTTGCTGTGCGAGCCGGTCTGGTTCTCCACGAAATACTCGGGCTTTTCCATCTTTCCGATGTCGTGGTAATACGCTCCCACCCGCGCAAGGATGGAATTAGCCCCAACCGTCTCCGCCGCCGCCTCGGCAAGATTTCCAATGGTGACGCTGTGATGAAATGTACCCGGAGCTTTCTCAGAAAGTTGCTGAAGCAGAGGATGATTGAAGTCCGAAAGTTCGAGCAGTGTCAGATCCGTTGACACACGAAACACCCGTTCGAAGAAAATAAGCAGGCCGTATGTTAAGACGGGAGAGAATACCGCATTTGCCAGCGCGAACGTCATTTCGGTGAAGATAGTGTCAAAGCTCTCAAACCGTTCCAGCGCAAGGGCGAGGATCGAGGCGGAATACCCCAGAAAGATAAACCCGAGCGATCGGAAAATCTGCGTCCGGTTACGAATATCCCTCACGGTGTAGGCACCGAGAGAACCCGCGATGAGCGAGGAAATCGCGACCGCGTAATCGTTGCCGCGTATCCCCGCGATCAGGAATGCCATGGTCACAGTCCCATACAAGGCAACGCGCGAATCGAACATAATCGCAAGGAGCATCGAGGCCGCGGGTACGAAGATAAGATACTGAACGGGTTGCGCGACGTTGACGGAAAGCGAAAGATGGGCGAAAAATGTTTCCATGACCAGGAGCAACGCGATCTGCGTAAGCATGGCATTGCTGTGGAAGATTTTCCTCCGAAAGAGGAAGAGGTAGATTCCGAAAAGGCCGACAATGAGCGCGACATGGAGCAGAATTCCCCCGCGCTGAATCCATACGTCGTTCTCCGACCCCTGTTCCGCTTTCGCCTTTCTGAATGAATCGAGCTTCAACTTCACCTCATCGGTGATCCGGTCGTTTTTGCTGACAATGCGCTCATTCTCCTGAACGTACCCCAGCGTCCTCGGAACATTCTCTTCAGCGACCCTGGTGAGACGCTCCGTTTCAAACCGGTTGTACACGATGTTCGGTCGAAGAACAGATTGCAGTATCTGAACGCCAAGACCGAGCATGTCTGACTGCGGAAGAAAGGCACCAAGGCGGTCCCGCGCCTCTATCGACGCACCGGCCACATCGAAGAACTTCTGCTTTTCTATGATTTCTTCCATGGATCCTTTTCGCAGAGCGAGCCGCTGGTGAGACTGTATCACCGCATCCGGATCGACAACTCCCAGCCCGAGAATCTCAACCAGAATCGACTTGAGCGTCCGCTCAAATTTGGGAAGCATGTCATTCGTCTTTCGCAACTCTGCCGTTCGCCATTGCCCGAGCACGCTCCATTGCTTATCGGAAATTGCTATGGAAAGGCGACCCATCACCTGGCTGAACTTCACCGAGTCGGTCACGGAGCGTGTCCCCCGCCATTGACGCTGCGCATCGATCGCCTCACGGAGATTGGCCATCACTACTTTCAAACTTTCGAGGTCCCCTTGCTCCACATCCTGCCTGCGCTCGACGACGGGAATCACAGAGGCAACGGCAGTACGCTGTTCTTCATCGAGCAGGTGCTGGTCTTTGTAGAGCGGGAATGAAAACGGGGCGATGAGGTCGTTGTTCGTCCACACCGAACCCACCTGGCCGGAAAATTCGATGGACTCGTTGCTCGGGAACATGAGGACGATCAGGACAACCAGGGAAATCCCTATCAGAACCTTGAGAACAGAGTTATCCTGGAGTCTAAGATTCTTCAATACACCCCAAAAACCGCTATTCTTCAGTCTCAATTTCATATACTTTACATAATATCAGAAGAAGTTGAGAGAGAAGCAAGATGGAGATGGGGAGAGGATTAATGGATTAATGGAGGATAGCACGAGATGATGAGATTTTGAGATGAGGAGATTAAGGAGATACACCTGGACGTTTTTTAACTTTGAATTTTGCGTTTTGAATTGAAAGCTAAAGTCATGCATAAAGGCAAAAGCCAACACGTCATTCCCGCATGTCTTAAGCGGGAATCCATTCATAGCGCCCGATTAAAGTCCCGCCTCTTGGATTCCACTTACGTTGGCGGGATTCTGAAAAGCGGAACATTCGGGCATGACAGGCCCTTTTGATTTCTCAGAAGTCTCAATTTTGCATTTTGAATTGAGAACTAAGAGATGATGAGAGGATGAATGGATTAATGTGTGTTAGATGGAGATTTTGAGATAATGAGATTGTGAGATTGGGAGAACAGGTCCATTCGCCATGTTGTAACGACAGTTTGGAGTCCAAGAGGACTTCAGGGCATCCCTTTCAGTGGATTTTGGGCTTTTTTCTGCTCTCAGCTTGACATTCATTCCTAATCTCTTATATTTGAGGGTTAATATCCACATAAAAGGAAAGATGCATGGAATCATTTCTCTCCGACAATCACTATGACCGGCGCAATTTCCTCTCGATGGTCGGCAAAGGCATCGGGCTGGCAGCTCTTACAACATCATCGGTTGCCGCACTTCTCGAAAAGGTCCACGCCGCCACAAAGCAGGTCGAGAACCTCACGCCCGAGCAGGCCGCAATGGACGAAGATTTCTGGTTTGAGATCCAGAAGGCGTTCACCGTCACGCGCGGTATTACAAATCTCAATAACGGCGGAGTTTCTCCGTCGCCCCGCATCGTAACCGAAGCGCTGGTCCGGTACATCTGGGAACAGGAAGACCTCACTGCGTACACGATGTGGCAAATCCTCGAGCCGCAATGCGAAACAATTCGCACAGGCCTCGCAGACGTATTCGGCGTCGACCGCGAGGAAATCGCGATCACCCGCAACGCCTCGGAGTCGCTGGAGATCCTGCTGATGGGCCTCGATTTGAAGTCGGGCGACGAGATCCTTACGACCACGCAGGATTATCCGCGCATGCTCACAACGCTGCGCCAGCGGGAAATCCGGGAAGGGCTGAAGCTCAAGCTCATTCAGGTTCCCATCGCCCCGAAGCATCTCGATGAAATCGTCGAGCGGTTCGAGAAAGGGATCACCGACCGGACGCGCGTCATTCTCATCTCTCATGTCATCAACATTACGGGACAGATCACGCCGGTGAAGGCGGTGTGCGATATCGCAAAATCGAAAGGCATCGAAGTGATCGTCGACGGCGCGCACTCCTTCGCACATTTTGATTTCAAGCAGAAGGATCTGGGCTGCGATTACTACGGGACGAGCCTGCACAAATGGATGTACGCGCCGAAGGGAACCGGTCTCCTCTTCGTGAAGCGTGATAAGATCGAAAAGCTCTGGCCGTTGATGGCGGCGGACAAAAGCCAGAAGACGGACATCCGGAAGTTTGAAGAGATAGGAACGCATTCCGCTGCGCCGAAGCTCGCCATCGGCGAAGCAATCCTGTTCCACAACGGTATCGGTCCAAAACGGAAGGAAGCCCGCCTCCGTTACCTCTCCCGTTACTGGATGAACAAGTTGAAGGACCTGCCGAACGTGCGGTTCCACACGTCGTTCGACGATAACCAATCATGCGGCATTGCCAACGTCGAAATCGTCGATGTCGATACGGCGGCTCTCCAGGCCTATCTTATGAATACGCACAAGATCTTCTGCGTGGCCATCATTCACGACGAGTTCAAGGGACTGCGCATCACACCGAACGTGTACACGACGCTAAAGGAACTCGACCGATTTGCGGACGTAATGGAAACGGTCGCGAAAAAAGGCCTCCCGAAGTGATGCAGGGGGCAGCACAAAGAACCAACAACCAGGAACGAAGAACTAAGTACCAAGAACTAATAACTACGAAGGAATTATTCCATGACTGGGATCAATTATTGGGCTGTAATCGTTGCCGCTGTGGTGCCGATGATTCTCGGCGCTTTGTGGTATCCGCTGCTCTTTGCCCGGCAGTTCATGGCGTTGATCGCGAAGACCGATGAGGAACTGAAGAAAGACTTCAAGCCTTCGCGGGACTACACGATCAGTTTCATGAGCTCGCTGGTCATGTCCATCGGTCTCATGCAGGTGGTTAACATGGCAACGGTCGTCACCTTTGTCGGAGGCATGCAAATCGGATTTCTTGCGTGGGCGGCGTTTGTCGTCACATCGAATCTATCATCCGTGATTTTTGAGGGCCGGAAGATCGGCTTGTACTTCATCAACATGGGATACAACCTGGTATGCCTGCTGGTGATGGGTGGAATTCTGGCGGTGTGGAGATGAACCTGTCGTTCATCGCCACGGCGGGTAGGGATCGTTGACACAGAACGGGCCGGCACTCGATCAAACGGGAGACACTGCGGAAAGGGACCTGTCAATTTCTCTTGCAAAGGCGAACCTCGTCGGGATCCCTCTATTCCTCTTCTCCTTCCTTCTTGTCATTGTCACGTATAACCTCGCATGGGGAACTGCCTCACTCCTGCGGTCGATCAATGAGTTCATGAGAATCAAGACGCTGATACCCCTCGTGATTTCGGGTGTCCTCCTCCACGAAGCAATGCACGCGTTCGGGTGGATGGTCTTCGGCCGCCTGCCGGCGAACGCGATGAAATTTGGTCTTGAGCTGAAAACACTCACTCCCTACGCGCACTGCAAAATCCCGATGCGTCCGTCCGCCTATCGCGCCGGTGTTGTGTTACCCGCCGTCGTCCTCGGCTTCCTACCGGCGGCGGTCGGCATTGGAACGCATGAAGGGATTCTGGCTCTCTTCGGCGCTCTTTTTCTGGGTGCCGCCTGCGGCGACCTGCTATGCCTGTGGATGATGCGCGGAGTCCAGCGGAATTCTCTCGTCAGAGACCATCCCACGAGAGCGGGATGCCTCATCGTCAAGGTGGCTTCCGGGCCGGAGTCCGCCGGGAACAATCAGGCGCCGGATACGCCTTCGAACGGGTAAGGCAGGCCTTCTCAACACTGTTTCAATATTTGAGATCGGGAATGAGGTCGGTTTGAGCCAGAGTCATATTGGCAGCTCAAATTCACATCAAGAACAAGGTATTTGGATGTTGAAAGCAACAGAAAATTGAAGTCGATGGTAAGATTTTGGTAAGACTTGTTATCCATCGGTAAGGAGTGGTAACGGCTGTGGTGGGATTTTGGCAAGACTGGTGTTTTTGATGTTCCGCTTCACGATGCGACAAGAAAGCCCGACTAGCAATAGCCGGGCTTATGATTGCTCTTCAGTTTGCAGAGAGCTATTTGAGAAGCAACATCTTTCTCGCCTGCACAAAGCTGTGGGATGGATTGTTTACATCTACTGCTTCGAGCCGATAAAAGTAGATGCCGTTCGAAAAACTGCTCGCGTCAAAGGTTACCGACTTGTAGCCGGCGCTTTGCCATTGATCTACTAACGTCTTTACTTCTCGTCCTAGTACGTCGTAGACCTTTAAAACGACTTGCCCATCAAAGGGGAGAGCATAGTTTATAGTCGATGTGGGATTGAACGGATTCGGATAATTTTGATCTAGAGTGAGTCTTTCTGGCTTTGATGGCAATCCCGCGACAGTTTGTCCTATTGTTTGTGCATTCTGCTCAACAAACACGTCGCCCACACCAAGCACAACGCTTGCTTCGAGAGAGCTAGGCACGATAAATGATGGACGAATGACGACTGATCGGCCTGCATAGGGAGATATGTCTGCTATTACAGTACTTGAGTTTGGGTTGGCGTCGAGCACAGCAAGTTGCGTTCCAGACGGTTCATTTATGAGTTGTAAAAGATACGTGGGAACAGCAAGATTGTTGATTCCAATGGATCCACTGGAATCGTGCTTAACCTCTGTGTCAACCGTTTTGTCGAACAACAGCCACTTCACGTCAGTAGGAAGTGTTACTGTGTCTGTTCCCAGGTAATCCCAGATATTGCCCAACGTTACGTTTAGAGTATCGGAAATACCATGTTTCTTGAAGGGCAAGGCAGCTGTGTCGCCTGAGGCGGACACCACTTTGATTGAGTTCACCTCTAATGACATCGTTGAAGAAGTCTGCTTGTTTTGAAGTATTGCCCGACGATGTTGTGCGTAAAGGGGCATCGTTGATTTCGGCAATCCACAATTAGAAGACGAAAGTTTCAGTTCGTATGGGCCCGAGGATTGGTCTGTCCATGTTGCGACCGGGTAAGACAAATGAGGGTTTGCTAGGGTAAGATTGGGCCATTGTCCGGTGCTACTAAATAAACAATTTTGCCACTTCGTGTATTGACTGTTGTAAGCCTCCGATCTTACCTCCAGGTTTGTCCGGTGATACAGTATGTCAATCCCATATGGAAGATCTTCACCTCCTGAGTATGATGCAATGGAAGGATATAGATCCGATATGCCGGTTGTTTTGGCAAACTCGACGAACCACGAACCCCATGTATTATCGGGGTTACCGCGGCGGAACATGATTCGGAAATCAGGGTCAAGCTGGCCGTTCACATATTTCTGTGAACACCACGCACTGACCGGATTGTCAGAATTCAGTACGGCAACCGACGAGAACCTGTCGTACACTGTACCTGTTCCTGCATTGACGTTTGATTCCGATGACCAGGTCGTCCCGTTGTAGGTCATCGACCATACACCATTGTACCGGTAATCGTAGGTCAACGTCAGATAGTTCGAGCCTGATGCCATGCTCGGATACCAAATATACCATGCCATGTAAACATACGAACTGCGAATGTTTGCTGCTGTGCTCCACGACACCCCGTTATTGGAGGAGGTGCAGTATTCCAACCCCGCACTGCAGCAGAAAACAACAACGAGTTGAGCCGAATTACGCTCGGCTATTACTGGATAGATGTTCCATTGATTGGACGCAATTGTGATGTTCAATGCTAAGCGTGTAGGCGTGCTCCATGAATTCCCGTTATCGAGACTGCGAGAGTAATAAAGATCAAAAACGGTTGTATTGGTCTGTCGCTGCCAAACTGCATGAAGTGAGCCGTCGTGAGCAACCACTATCGATGCATCACTGTTCATATCGTTTCCAGAGCTAATTCTTCGCGTTGCTTCCCAGGCACCGCTTGCTAAGTCTTGGCGGCGGTAGAGGATTTCACCCCCAGTGGTAAAAACCTCGTGGAGCTTCCCACTGCCCTTCGCGAGATGTCGCCCACTGTTGTTCCAGCTTGCAATGTTTATCGTTGATTTGTTGGAGTAAGCCTGGGCCATCAGCAAAGCTTGGTAAGCATTAACGCGGCCAGAGCCCCACTGACCGGTATTCCAACCCGTGGGGACATCGGTCGACAACCGCAGAATATCACGGACATCTGATGGAGCAAGATTAGGGTTAATTGACAGAATCAGTGCCGCTGTGCCGGTGACCATTGGGGCTGCCAGTGAGGTTCCGCAAACCCAACCGTAAGTCTGATTGATGTCCGTTAGGTTTTTCCCCAAATCTTGATCATAGTTTTGCAAATTAAAGTAGTAATTGGGCGTGGTCGTGATAATATTATAATGCGAATTGTTAGGTCCATTGTAATATGTGACGTTATTGTCTGTGTACCATCCGTATCCACCGGGAGCTGACGCTGTGATATCTCGACCCGTGCACGAATAGCTCGCTAGATGGTCCCAGGGGTCAGTAGCCGCGACGGCGATCACATTGCTGTAGCCGTTTGTATAAGGAGCAGATCCTGTGTCCGAGAATCTAGCTGGATACCATGTACGCCAAATATCTGGCGGGTCATTAGGTTTATGATTTCCCGCGCCACAAACCAGAAGGATACCCCAGGCATACGCCTCCTGAACTCCGGCCTCTAACGCACTAGAATAGTTGGTTTGTCCCGCACTGAAATTAATAACCTGTACACCTTGTGAATGTGCATATGTGATTGCGTTAAGAAATGCCTGACTATTGTAATTGTCGTTGTCACCAAGAGTCTTTATTATTATGACCTTCGAGCCGCCAGCTATTCCGGCTATTCCTTCACCGTTGTTTGTGTTCGCCGAGGCTATACCCGTCACCATCGTGCCATGGCCGTATTTGTCTCGAACACTTGCAGAATCGTCAATGAAGTCTTGACCCAAAATGAATCTGTTCGCGTCATTGAGGTCAGGATGAGAAAGTGTAGTGGTATTTGGCCAAAGTGGAATCCCAGAGTCCAAGATGCCAATTTTGACGCTTGGATCACCACTAGTGATAGCCCATGCCTGGCTGATATGAATATCGGCTCCAGGTGTCCCGGCGGGATGAGGTGGATCTTGGCCCCAGTTGCTAAGATACCACTGATCACCATTCGTGAAGTGAGGATCTTGAGTAGTGATCAGGCTGTGGCCCACCATATTGGGTTCAACCGCTTCGATCATCGGTTCTTGCTGAAGAACCTTCAAGACGGGAATAATATCCATTCCATTGGGGAGCTCAATTAAATGCCAACGAATAACATCGAAATCTTCAACTAATTTAGCTTGAAAGCGTGACAAGATTGGCAAGAGACTGTCCTTAGCGATACCATCTTTCAGTTTCAAAAAGACTTCTCCGTCAACGTACTCTATCGGCTGGTTTCTCCAGATACCTTTCAATACCTGTTTCTGTGAAACCAGTTGCTGCGCCATCAAAGAAGTATTCGGGATGGTTGCGACAAAGAGAACTGCGGCAAGAATGCGACTAAATGTAACCAATCTGCGAAACATGTTTCGGCCCTCCTGAGGATTAGTTTTTGTGATAGCGTTATTTAATGACGAAGTGAGTTAGCTCTTTTTCAAAATGAACAATCGAACTTACGTTTTCGTAATAGTGTCGAGAAGAAGAACCTTGATCACATACTAGCAAGGCTCCGATGAATCTCAAGTAAGGTTTAGAATGACTTGTCATTTCATGAGAATACACTTCTTTGCAGACAGATAGTTACCCGCTGTGAGTCGATAGAAATAGACGCCGCTCGACAAACTGCTTGCATCAAATATCACCGATTTGTCCCCCCGCTCTTCGAGTCCATTCACAAGCGTTTCAATTTCTTGACCCAGGACGTTGTACACTTTGAGCGTCACTCTACCGCTAATGGGTAACTGATATCGAATAGTCGTCGTCGGGTTAAATGGATTCGGATAGTTCTGGGAAAGCGAGAACTTCATGGGGGCAACAATAGGTACGCTTGAGATTGGACCAAGGTCATAATAATATGCACCAACACCATATGTACCCACATACAAAATCTTTCTATTGTCGCGTACAGTGAAAAGAAGGCACGATATTCTTGAAGAAGGAAGGTCGGGCATTTTTTGAAACGTCGCCCCACCATCGCCAGATTTCCATACTCCCAGTTTGTAGGTCCCAACATACAAATCATCGGTCAGGCTGTCAACGGCGATGTCGGTGACCATCTTATCAAACGGTGTTCTCGACCACGTGTAACCGCTATCCACACTTTTGAAAAGCGAAAAACTACCGAGATATAATGTGCCAGGATTCCTGGGGTCTACGCGGAGTACAGTGTGCAAGGAATCGTTCGAAGTTCTGATTTGTGCCCACGAACTGCCTCGGTCAGTGGTAAGTCGTATTCCGCCATTCGCCTCAAGAATGTAAATTACCCTGTTACCATCTGGTCTTATTGCGATATCAATCGGAAGAAAATTGTTCGCCGAGAACACATAATCCGACCACGTTGCACCTTGATTGTCCGAGGCGAGAATTGCGCCGCTTCCGCCAAAACCTTGTTCCGCCGCATAAACCCTATTTGAATCATCCGGGTCGAATTGTATCCTCGAAAATGAGCCCTCGCCGGGGGTTGATGCAACGAGCTTCCATGAGGATCCTGTGTCGACGGTCTGATATATGTTCCCAGCAAAAGCGCCGCCCAGTGTCGCGCAAACAATTGTGCTGGGGTTGTATGGACTCACACTCATCGCTGTAAATTCGGCGCCAAGTTGCCCGACGAGCATACTTGTCGGAATCCACTCGTTCCCATCGAACGAATAAATTCCCCCGGTACTTGCGGCAAGAATGTCGTTTGAACTTGTTGACTTGGAAAGCGAAGCCACTCCGCCCGACGGAACGCTCAAGAATTTCCAGGAGATTCCCTGATCGGTTGAGCGGTAGATCCCATCATTTTCTGTTCCCGCATCAACAACCTTGGAATCCAGGGGGTTCACTGCAAGTGACCAGACAACAGGTTTGTAATACGATAGCTCGATGGAATGTGGGAGTGCAATGCCAGAATCTTGCAATGTCCAGGTAACACCTGCGTCAGTAGAACGTACAACTCCGCCAAAAGTAGCACCATAGATGATTTTTGGGTCTTGTCTCGATATCCCCACATCATAGGGAGCTTTGTAACCAAGTATTGAATCATATGGAAGAGTTGCAGTTCGATTTAACCATGTAGTTCCTTCATCATAACTGACATAGACGCTATCCCCTGCAAGCCCCCAAATGCTAACTACGATGAACTTCTGCGTACCAATACTTGCCAAATCAAAGGCGTTTATCTTCCACATTTGTGGGAAAGAAAAGCGTTGGTATGTTTTTCCCGAATCGGGGCTCCGACACAAACCACTATCGGTCGCGACCCAAAGTATTCCCGTGCCGTCCACTAGAATCTTGTTGCCTCTAATCGATATATAATTCAGATTACGATTTCTGAGTTCCCACGTACTACCGCCGTCAGAGGAGAATACAAGTCCCGTTTCATCCATTGCAAAAAGAGTGCGACCGTTGGCCCACATCGAAAGGAAGTGGTCACCATAAAGGGTTGACCATGATTCGCCACCATTTGTAGTTCGATATACCGTTGGATTGATTGCAACATAGACAGTTTCGGGATGAGAAAGATCTATGGCCAGAGCGCCTGGCCAGCGCATATCTCCATCATTGATGTCGAATTCTAATCCGTTTGTCAAAGCCGTCCAGAAATCTCCACCATTGGTGCTCTTGAAAACCCCAGTATATGGCGATGAGACAATTGCATATAGAATCTGGGGATTGCTAGGATGAACAATTATCTGGCTGACCTCGCCTCCAGAGGGGCCGCTTGTCTCAACCGGTTGGCCGAAACCAAGACAACTGGAAGTTATGAATAGTGCCAACAGTTTGGTAAAGCGAGTGAACCACGAACCAAAAGCGCTGTCAAGTAGGGCAAGAAACTGAACGATGGTCTTGAAAGTGCAAAGACGGGTGCCAAGCTTCTTCCTCTCGATGTTCAGTAGATTTCGAATGCAGTTGGGACCAAAATGCAAAACCCGCCGTGCCGTATACTTCAGCACATGCGGGCCCTTTTTCGAACTCACGGGTTTGCAATCAGGAAGATCTGTTAGCCTCATGATTCGCCCTAGATTGATATCGCAAAAAGATAACGAATTCCCGAACTTGAGTCAAGACTTTTGAGGCAATTTTGAAAATAAATCCCGGCTAATAGAGGTAAATCGTCCGAAATAGATGGTCTTCTACGCATTCTTGAGCAGATGCTATGCCTCGAAAACGCACATAGGAGCCGATTCAAAGATATTGACCGGACCGTCGGCAACTCGCGATGGATTGGACTACTCATTCCAGCGGCTCATGCCTGCCGAACGCGAAGCGGATGTTTGGTGGGTATTTGAACCTAGACTTCCCTGATCCAGAGTTAAGAGAGCCGGCACAGGATGGTTCAATCCATCTTTGGCCCAGATTTCAGACTTCCCCCCTTTTCCTTCTTCAGTTTCGTTTCACTGATTGAAACAAGCCTGAACGTGTCGCCGTTGGCCATTCCCTTCACATCGACCAGAATCTCTTTCTCATTTCTCGTCCTCCGGATCAGCGCCAGGGTTTCTTATCGCCGGCGGCTTCTTCGCAGGCGGTTATCTCCGCACACGGATGAAATGCGTGATATTCCCGACAAGGATCGTCGTGAGGCAGCCGATGAGAGTGTGCCAGGTGTAATCGATGTTCGTAAGCCACAGCACCATGAGCATCACAAGCAATCCGGAGAGAAAACCGGCGTACGCGTCGGCCTGATTTGTGCGTTTGAACGCCAGTCCGAGCAGAAACGTTCCGAGCAAGCCGCCGTACGTGACGGAGGCAATTTTCAGACCAATTTCGACGACCGGATTGTGCGTGTCGGTGAATACCATTGCCCCTCCAATGAGGACAACTCCCCATGCGAGCGTAAAAACTCTTGACCACACTATTTCCTGCCTGGCGTCGAGTGATTTGCCCTTTGACGTCAGCCGGAAGACATCCAAGAATGTTGACGAGGCCAGCGAGCTGATGGAAGATGATAGTGATCCCATGGCAGAAGCCAGCACACTGGCGATAAGGAGTCCGGAAATACCGGTCGGCAGCGCCTCAACAATGAACTTCGGGAAAATCTCATCCGACGATTTCAAGCCCAGTTGGCCGAACGATACACCTCCGTAGTAAGCGTAAAGACACAATCCGAGGAGGAGAAAGAAGCCGAACTGTATCAGGATGAGCGTCGCATCGAGCATCAGCGCGCGCTGACTGTCCCATCGTGTCCTGCATCCCAGCAATCGCTGGACGAGGAGCTGGTCCGTTCCGTGAGATGCCATCGTGAGGAAGGTGCCGCCGAGCAGACCTCCGACCAATGTATACGGCGTTGAAAGGAATTCGATGAAACTGTGCCCCCAGTTCCCATTCACGACTTCAAACTTGTTAAGTCCGCTCCTGCCCGCAAATTCAACAACGGTGGCCCAGCCGTCCGGGAGATGATGGATCATGATCGCCATGGAGACGACTGCGCCGGTCAGGTACGTGAAAAGTTGCACGACGTCCATCGCGACCACCGCCCGCAGACCGCCAACGTATGTATAGATGAGCGTGAACACTCCGATGACAAGAATGCTCGCAGGATAGCTCAATCCGGTAATAAGATGAACGGGGATTGCGGTCGCGAACAACCGGACGCCGGAAGCCAGCACACGCGTAATGACAAAAACAGTAGAAGTGAATTTGCGGAGCGAGATTCCGAAGCGCTTCCCGAGAAAATCATATGCGGTTTCCAGATTTCCGGCGTAATACGCCGGGATGAAGATCACGCTGACGAGAAGGCGTCCTATGAAATACCCAAAAACGAGCTGAAGAAAATGCATGTTGGATATGTAGGCAAGGCCCGGGATGCTGATGAAGGTGAGCGTGCTTGTTTCGCTGGCAACGATGGAGAACCCCACCGACCACCACGACATCGTTCCGCCGCCAAGGAAGTAGTCGCGGGCCGAAGATTGTTTTCCGCCGGCGAGAACGCCGAGCACCGTCACCCCCGCCAGGTAGATCGCAACGATGAAATAATCAAGAGAAGTGAAACCCATCAGTCCTCCCGACACGGAAGGAATGAGGATGGAGAAATTGCCGCCCTGTCAGTTCTTAGTAGCTTCCGCAACCGTTTTGCTGATTGTAAATACGCGGTCGAGCTGGGATATCTTGATCAGATCCAGCACCCTTTTGTGAACATGGGCCAGATGGATGGAACCGCCGTGTTCACGCATCGCCCGGTCGGCGATAAGGAGAGCGCTGAGTCCGCTGCTGTCACAGAACTCGACACTGCTCAGATCCACAACCAACTTCTTCGCGACCTTCGGTTTACAGAGCAGAAGAAATTCCGCCTTTAATTCAGCGGCAACCGTCGCGTCGAGCTTGCGCTCGTTCAATTTGAAGATCGTCGTCTGCCCGTTTTTTTTCTGTTCAAATTTCATATGAGTTAAGATGATGTTACTAACTGACATTACCCACAATGATGTTCGCTTTCCGAAATCCGAAGCACAAAATCCGAATTCCAAAACAAATTCTAATATTTAAATTCCAAACCGTCGTAGTAACGACGCTTTGAGATGTTTTCACCATTCGGTTTTCGCATTAGCTTAGGTTTTAGAATTTCGAGTTTTGGATTTGTCCCGCTTCTGGATTCCGCTGGGGAGCGGGATTCCGAGAGGCGGAATTTAGGATTTAGAGATTCGGATTTAGGATTTTTCACTAACAAACATTTTCTTACGCACCATCCTTATCTAGAACATTGCCAGACAGGCCGCAAACTGGTTATAGATGGCCTGCGGCGTGCCCGGCGTTTTCAGATTTACCTGCACATTGAAGAAGACGTCGGATGCCGGGTGAGTAAACCCCACTCGCACTTTCGCTCCAGACGCTTTGCAAATATACGCAGTGTAAAGCACGAAGTCAAGATTGAGGTCAACCGCAGTATCGTACTCACGACTCTCGATCCGCTGGAGCAGCGACCGCGTAGGCAGGGAGAACTTGTTGATATCCAGCGGGTCGATGCGGATCACTTCACATCGCTGGTAATCGATAAGCGATGTCGCCCGCGTGCCGCTGCTCACGACGGTCAGATGAAGATGGTTCAGGCGATTCCGGAACTCCCGAAGGGCGTTCGAAGCGATAATGGCTTCTTCATACCCGACGGGCAGCGTGATCAGGACGTTCCGGGCGCCGCTGAAGAATTTCGTAAGATCCTGCACCCGCTCAATATCATTGCGAAATTGAAACCGGGCAAACTGCAGACCCATCCATCCTAAAGTGCTTTCGAACATAAGCGGTCAGCCTCTGATCAATGATAAAAACTTCTTCTCATCCCACACGTCGATCCCGAGCCGCCGTGCTTTGTCGAGTTTCGAGCCGGCTTCCTCCCCGGCGATGACCACATCGACCCGGTTCGAAACCGTCGTCGCGACTTTTCCGCCGGCTTCTTCAATGACCTCTTTCGCACGGTTTCTTGTCATCGAACTTAGCGTGCCTGTCAGGACGATTACTTTCCCCGCCAAGGGCCCCTTCATCTTCTTCTTTTCCGCCGTAAATCTGATCCCCGCCGCACAGAGTCGCTCGATGATCTCAAGATGACGGGGATCCTTGAAGAAAAGCAGAATGCTCTCAGCGATCTTCGGACCGATTTCATGGACAGATTCCAGCTCTTCCTGCGTTTGCTTTTTCAATGCATCGATGGAGCCGAATTGTTCGGCAAGGACAACGGCAACTCCCGCGCCGACGTGGCGAATTCCCAACGAGTACAGCACCCGGTGGTATGGCTTCAGTTTGCTCTTCTCAATACCGCCGAATAGATTCTCAACACTCTTTTCCCCCCACCGTTCCAATGCTATCAATTCCTCGCGCTTCAGATGAAGGCCATACAGATCCGCCACATTTTTCACAAACCCATGCGACACGAGTTGTTCGACAACGGCTTCGCCCAATCCCTCGATCTCCATAGCCCCGCGCGACGCCCAATGCTCTATCCGCCCCCGGAGTTGCATCGGGCATTCGTAATTATCGCAGAAATGATTCGCTTCTCCTTCCAGTCTCACGATTGCCGACCCGCATTCAGGACACTTGTGCGGGAAAACAAATAGCTTTGCGTTCTTAGGCCGTTTCCCGATGATGACGGCGGAAACTTTTGGTATAACATCTCCTCCCTTTTCCACGACGACCGTGTCGCCAATTCGAATATCGAGCTCCCGGATGTAGTCTTCATTGTAGAGCGACGCCCGGCTCACCGTGGTACCTCCCAGAAAGACCGGCTGGAGGTTCGCGACCGGCGTCACCGTACCCACCCGGCCGACCTGTAAACGGATGTCTTCAAGTTTTGTTTCGGCTTTCCGCGAAGCGAACTTAAACGCTATTGCCCAACGCGGACTCTTTGCAATCGCACCCAGGATTTCCTGACTCCGCAGGGAATCGACCTTCACCACCACGCCGTCGATATCGAAGGGCAGTTTCTCCCGCTGCTCCTCCATTTTCTTCCAATACGCGACCACGTCGTCAATGCTCTTGCAGATTTTGGCATTCGAATCCGTGAGGAACCCGATGCGCCGGAGAACGTTGAGATTATCAAAATGATTCTTTTGTTTCCCCCGTGTCTGAAACAAATAATAGGCAAAGAACCTCAACGGGCGCGTCGCAACAATCTTCGGGTCCTGCAATTTCAGAGTACCGGCAACCGAATTGCGGGGGTTGATGAATGTCTTCTCGCCCGCCCGTTCCCGCTCTTCGTTCATTCGCTCGAAATCTTTCCTGAACATGATGACTTCCCCGCGCACTTCACAATCCCGGAAACTCCTGTCGGACGTTTCCAGCCGGAGAGGTATGGAACGGATGGTCTTCACATTGTTCGTGACATCGTCTCCCTGTGATCCGTCTCCGCGGGTTGCACCGACCGTGAGCAATCCCTTTTCGTAACGAAGACTGAGGGAAACGCCATCGAACTTCAATTCACACACGTAACTGCAGGTTTGGTCAACGAGAATCGATTTCACACGGCTGTCAAAGTCGCGAATTTCCTCTTCCGAGTATGCGTTCGCCAGGCTCAACATCGGGAGGGCATGCGTAACCGCTGGAAATTCCTTCGTCGGCTCACCGCCGACGCGCTGCGTAGGGGAATCAGGAGCGGCCAGTTCCGGATATTCATCCTCCAACTCCTGCAGCTCCCTCATGAGGAGATCGTATCGCTCGTCGGAAATTTCGGGTTGTGCAAGAACGTAGTAAAGGTGGTCATGGCGACGCAACTCCCTTCGAAGTTTCTCCACTTTCCGCACGATCGTCGCATCCGCGACCTTTCTATTATTCTGTTCCGGCGCCATTCTTCTGTAGTTCCTGAAATGTATCCCGCGACAATGTTATGTTGTAGAGCGGCCTACGATTCCTGTTCAGTTGTCCGATTCTCTTCCCATTCAAAAAGAACGATACTGCGCGAGCGTTATCAAGCGAGAGCAGGAAGTAATCCTTCGCCTTCATACGAACATGATTCTGCGGGGCGAGGGAATACTCCTTTGCCTGCACTCCGTCGGCAACGATTCTCACCCAGACACTCTCGCTCGAAACGGCTTCAAGAACAAGACTGTCCGGCGTCACGCCACTCGAGGGTCTTGATGCGGAAGAGAGGTACGATTCAACCGCCTTGCCACCGGGTTCTTGGCGACGCTGCTGGTCTTTCACCACCTGGGGAAACGAGATTTCCTGAACCGGCTCCGACTTGCGTTCCCTCTGCATCCACAGAAGTGAAAGAGTCAAACCCACGATAACGAGAATCGATAGAAGAAACAGAACATTCACCTGAGGGCCTTTGTTGGCTTTCGCAGGGTGGGATGGCGACGCGGGCAGGGCTGTCCCCGTCATTCCAGCGAGAACATGACCCTCCTGCGGGGCCGGTGATCCTCCGTCGGTACGGTCGCCTTGCTGCCGCTCCCGGTCGCCCTCAGTGGAAATGTCTGAAAGACTCAGTCCGAGTTGCCCGGCGTAGGCCTTGACAAACGCCCGGACATAAGTCTCAGGGAGGTCCGGTTGTATTCCATCCTCAAGCTGTTGGAGATATTTCCGATTGATGCGCGTCGCCTGCGCAATATCCTCAAGCGAACGGCCTTGTGCTTCGCGAGCGCGACGAAGTTGTTCACCGGGCGGTTTCATGAAACGCGTGAACGATGGATGATGGAAAGTGAGTTGTAGTTTGCCTTAGCGTCTCACACATGTGAGTCGCGGATTTTTTGTGCAGAAAAGGTAAGAAGAAGGACGCTGATTTGCAAGTCATTCCGGCCGGCCGTCGAGCAACGAGCGCACCTTGAGTGCCAGGTCCTCGGACTCATAGGGTTTCTGGATAAAGCCGTCAATCAATTCCACGAATTTCCCTTCACCGACCATCGCCTCGCTGTAGCCGCTGCATACGAGAACCTTTAAGCCGCTGTGTTGATGCTTGATGAACTCGATGGTTGTCCGCCCGTCCATGCGGGGCATATTTATATCGAGGATCACAAGGTCGAAAGGAGGTTGCGTGCTCGCTAGTTTTTCCATGGCCTCTCTTCCATCGGACGCTTCCTCGACATAGTATCCCAAGTCCCGCAGAATATCCACTCCCACTGCGCTGACCGACGCCTCATCCTCAATCAGGAGCAAGCGCTCGTTCCCACCCACAGACTCTTTTGAGCGATGCTCTTCGCATTTCAAGGGCTCCCTCCCGCTGATCCGCGGCAAGTAGATCGTGAAAATCGTGCCCGTGTTGATTTCGCTATCGACATTGATATATCCGTTGTGGCTGCGCACCACGCCATGGACGACGGAAAGTCCCAGGCCGGTCCCTTTCGTGGGTTCCTTTGTCGTGAAAAACGGCTCAAAAATACGATGGAGGATGCCCTTGGGGATGCCTGCCCCCGTATCCGCGACTGAAACCATCACATAGTCTCCCATCTTCCCTTCAGCGAACTGCTTGGCCTGCCGTTCGTTCAGAAAAACCGGTCCGCATCGGATACTAAGCGTGCCACCGCTGGGCATGGCGTCGCGGGCGTTGAGGCAGAGATTCAGCAACGCTTGCTGCAGTTGTCCTTCATCCCCCATGACGACCACAGCTTCGGAGGAAGGCACAGACTTGATTGCGATTGCTTTTGTCGTTGTGGCTTCGAACAGCCGGAGCGTCTGATCGATCAGCGAATTCATGTCGACCAGGCGCACGTGGGGATTCGTTTTTCGCGCGAAAGTAAGAAGCTGGCGCGTTACGGCCGCCCCCCGGCGCGAGGAGGTTTCGATGAGATCCACATACTTCATCCAGCGCGGGTCGTCTTTCAGCTTCCGGCGCATGATGGAGGCCGAGCCCAGGATCGAAGTAAGAATATTGTTGAAATCGTGGGCAACGCCTCCGGCCAAATTACCAATGCTGTCAATTTTCTGCGCTTGCAGAATCTTGGCCTCCATTTTCTTCTTTTCCGTGATATCCCGCAACACCATACGCGCCAGCGAAGGCTTTCCCTCCGTATCGTACACGATTGAGGAATTTACGCTGACATCGATGAGCGTTCCGCCGTGCTTTTGCACCTGTTCCTCAACATCCTTCAATTCTTCGCCCTGCTCGAACAACTTCTCCAGATTACTACGAACATGCTCCTGCTGCGATTCCGGATAAAGTTTCAGCAGCGGACGGCCGATAATGTCCTCTTTCCTGATCCCGAGCACCTCACTTTCGGTGAGATTACAGTTAACGATAATGCCACGTCGGTCGACGCTGTGGTACATGTCCGGTGAATGTTCGTACAGGTCGGCATAGCGCCGCTCCGAAAGCTTCACCTGTTCGAACAGCGACGCGTTATGAAGGGCGACGCTCACCTGATTGCCGAATGCCTGGAGCAATGCGATCTTTCCCTGGACGAAGGATTTTTCTTCTTTGCTCGCGATGATCAACATTCCCGCAAGAGTTCCCTGCCGCTCCAACGGGATTGAACCCACCGCTTTGACGCCAATCCCTCTACACTCGTGGGAGAGATATTGCTCGATCCGTAGGTCTGCCAAGCGGTACAGAGAGGGCTGACGCACCCACGCCATCGCCTCGTTATTCACTGGAACATCGGAAGAGAAGAACTTCGCTGCCGTTCCCGATTGATGCTTGAGAACGGGATGGTCGTTTTCCAGCAAATAGATCCAGCCAAAATCTGCGCGCATCAACTCCATCACTTTCAAGAGCGCACTGTGCATCACATAGTTGAGTTCCACCGAGTGGTTCACCGATTCGGCGATCGTGTTCAATGCAAGAAGCTCGCGACGCTGTTCTTCAAGCTGGCGGCCATACTTGACCGTAAAAAACACACTGACGAAACCTATGACCCCGACGGTCACAATACTGATAAAGTCCAGCCATCCCAAGCTCTGGCTTGTTCCAAAATGGGCCGTTATGATCGTCAGCATGGCGACAACAACGGCGGTTGAGGCGACGACCTGGGACTGTTCAACGAGTCCCAGCGAAGTATAGAATCGGCGGATGGCGTAAATGATGCGTTTCATTGCTCGCTCGCTTGTGAAATGTAAAAATAAACCGCATGACAGTCAACTTCCTCAATCGTGATTGAATCGACGTGATGGCCTGTGACCATGCGCTTGCCCCGCCCCCAAAGTTTGGTTGTTTGCGTCGAAAAAGTTATGTTTATAGGTTGCATTAGGGAAATTCTGTTGCAGACGGTTCATTATTCTGGAAAGTGATGGTTTTGAAAAATACACCTTCAGTTGTTCGATTCATGCTGTGGTTGGTTGTTGCCGCGCTCGGGGTTGCAGTCGGTTCGGCTCAGACCCAGCAAAGCAAACGAGTCCTTATTCTTTTTGAGGGATCCGACGTTCCGACGAACTCTGGCCGGGGAGATGCACGCGAGCTCGCGATGTTACTCGGCCATTTCAGTGTTGAGCATAAGGTCAAGGCGGTGAATTCCTACGCGGCGGGAGAGATCAACAACCATGATGTCACCTTCTTCATCGGGTTCAGCAAACAGTACGACCCTCCCGACCGCTTCCTGCGCGACGTCCAGAAGACCGAGAAACAGGTCGTCTGGATGAACACCGGATTCGACCATTTTTGCAAATCGTATGATGTTCGCGGCCGGTTTGGGTTTTCATTCGTGAAACTCGACACGGTCTCCAACTTTGACTTCGTCAAATCGCGAAATCAGACATTCACGAAAGGGGAACCGAATCTGAATATCGTCTCGATTGCAAGCGGCAAACATGCCGATGTGCTGGCGACGGCGTATTCAAGTTCCACGCGACGTGAAGCTCCCTATATCATTCGCAGTGGGAATTTCATGTACATCGCCGATTCACCGTTTGCCTCGTCAACGGAAACAGACCGCTACATTCTCTTTGCCGACATGTTGCACGACATCCTGGGCGAGAACCACGAAGAGAATCACCATGCCCTCTTGCGGATTGAGGACGTCGACGTCTTCGAAAGTCCGGGCAAACTCCGGGATATTGCCGACATGCTCTCTTCAAAACATATTCCCTTCCTTGTCGGAATCATTCCTTTCTTCGTGGATCCGGAAGCGGGATTGCGATTGAGCATCTCGGACAAACCTGAATTTGTCGATGCCATCCATTATATGATCGCTCATGGAGCGACGATTGTCATGCACGGCATCACCCATCAATATCTGGGCGTCACGGCAGTCGATTACGAGTTCTGGGATGGAAGCGTCGACCGTCCAATCAAAACCGATTCGAAGGAATACGTCGAGCGAAAGTTGAGAACAGGACTCGAAGAATGCTGGAAGAACAACATTTACCCCCTCGTTTGGGAAACACCCCATTACGCCGCCTCTCAGCTTGACTATCCCGTCTTCGGCACTTTTTTCAGTACGTGCATGGAGCAGCGGCAGGTCATTGACGATATCAACTATGGCCAGTACTTCCCGTATATCATCGAACACGATCTATACGGACAGCGCATCATCCCGGAGGACCTTGGTTATATTCCACTCGACTCAAACGCGCAGGTGGAGGAAGCGGGCGTCCAAGCATTGCTCCGGGGTGCGAAAGCGCAATTGGCCGTTCGCGACGGCTTTGCCTCCGCCTTTATCCACCCGTTTGTCGACATCAGGTACATTGAGGAATTCGTCGACGGCGCACTCGACCTTGGATACACCTTCATGGATGTGAAAAACGAGCAGGCCTTCGTGAAACTGAAGGACCGCTTTGTCGCAACGGGAAATCAACAGGTCGAAGTCACATTGGCGGATCAATATCTCAGAGAAACGTGGCTGCGACCGGATGGAGAGGTTGACCATCGGGATATCTCGCAAGATCGCATCCGCGGGCCGTTCAAGAAAAACGTTCAGGTCCCCGAGGGACAGATTTATATTGCCGAACCCATGGAGTATCGCGAAGCTGAGCTGACATGGTTTGAAAAAATCCAAACGCAGACAAAATCGATGTGGGAAAACCTGTTTCAGCATGAGGAGTCCTTTGAAGAAGCTCGCGTGGCCGTTCTCTGGGATGCTCGTGCCAGGCCCGGCGGAGGTGTGCTCAATGACCAGGCGAGTTTTGTCTCGGCATTTCGTTCGCTCAACATTCCGGTCGACACCCTCGCAGGGGACAGCGTGGAAAACCTGAGCGACTATAATCTCCTGATCGTACCGTATCACCAGGTTGAACGACTCTCAAACCGCGACTATGACTGTATCGTGCAATTTGTTGAGAATGGGGGCAACCTCATTACCGACGGAAAGAACGGACTGGCGGAAGAACTCGGGGTTCGCTTTGCGAAATCTTCCATCAAAATAGAGCGAATGCGGGATCACCTTTTTCCGGAGGACCCGCTTGTTCTGAATCGTCCGGATATCATGACGCGTTTCGAGATGGAGAAAAACGATGAGGTATTGTGCATCGACGAGCGAACGGATGCTCCTATCGCAGTCGGGAGAGGATACGGAAAAGGAAAATACATTTTCCTCGGACTGCGGTTCGACCCGGTGAGTACCGGCGGGTACAGCAGATTCCCGTACTTGATGGAGTATGTCAGGAGCTTTTTCAACCTTCGACCCATCCTGAAGCGCGAGCATCTCGAGATGTACTTCGACCCGGGATTTCGACATAATATCAGCGTTGAAGATCTCGTGAAGCGTTGGACGACAGAGGGAATTCGCATACTCCATGTTGCGGGATGGCACCAGTACCCGACATGGTCGTACGACTACGGAAGACTCATTACGCTGTGTCACGCAAACGGTATTTTGGTCTACGCATGGCTTGAGCCGCCGCAAGTCTCGGAGAAATTCTGGAAGGGACACCCTGAGTGGCAGGAGGAAAACTACAAGAAGGAGGCAACCCGGCCGTCCTGGCGTTTCCTGATGGCGCTGACGAACCCGCAATGTCTTGACTCAGTCAAAGCCATCTACAAGGCGTTTCTGCAGGAGTACGATTGGGATGGGGTTAATCTTGCCGAGCTGTATTACGAATCCGACAGGGGACCTCAGAATCCAAATCTCCTGACGCCGATGCATCCCTCCGCACGTGAGGAGTTCAGACGAAAGGCGGGGTTTGACCCTGCATTGCTCTTCGACTCTCTTTCAAACCATTACTGGAAGCGAAGTCCCGAATCATGGAAGAAGTTCGAAGATTATCGGGTCGACGAGTTGACGCATCTGCACGAAGAATTCCTGAAAATGATCGGTGAGGTGCAATCAACCAAGCCGCATCTGGAGACGGTCGTGACGGCAATGGACAATTTGGGGAATCCAGAACTGCGCATGTATTTCGGCGTCGACATCAACCGCATCATCGAATTGAAGAAACATTATAAGTTCGCACTCCAGGTTGAAGACCCTCAATCCGAATGGTCAAAGGACCCCCGGCGCTACAGGCAACTTGCCCAGCGTTACCAGGCGCTTTCTCGCCGTGATGACGACATCATGCTCGACCTGAATATCCTGCAATTCCGTAATGACACTATTCCCACGCCCTTTCCGACTCTCATTCAAACCGGGATCGAAGGCTATGAGCTGATTTGCTCTGCTGCGAAAGGGGCTGACAGGTTTACAATCTACTCCGAATCCAGTGTCCGGCCCCAGGACCTCCGCATGATAAGTTATGCCAGCTCGGCGAGGGCAGAATTGCGCCGTATCCCGGACGGATGGGTCGTCAATTCGCCGTTCCCGGTTGTTCTCGATCTCCCGAAGGAATACGTATCCGTGAGGACAGCGAAGGGAGACCGATTGAGCTCGGAGCAAGGAATGTTCCTTCTGCCGAGCGGTCAGGACACACTCATTGGTGAAAGGCGAACGACGGGTCCGTTCACACCCCTCTCAGCGAGAGGACAACTTCTATCCCTCACCGGGGAATTGACCCAGCTGAACCAATCAAGCAGGAGTATCAAGTTCTCCTACCGGAGTAGCATGCGCTGCATTGCCTCATTCAGTCACCGGCCATATACGTTGTTTGTCGACGGGAAGGAATTGAACGCACCGCCGATGCAGGGCTATCACCGTTTCAGTGTCATCCTCCCGCCGGGTGAACATGAGTGCATCGCGGTGCTTGAGACAACCGTCTCCTACGGCATTGATCTCACGAGCTTCTGGTCGTCGTGGCTGATTGTGGCGTTCGGCTTCGTATCAGGTGCCGCCTTGTTTTCATTCTACACGGTCGTCAGATTCTCCCGCCCACAAAAGCCCGGAAGCAAATGACCGAGCACCCGGTCATCGAGCTCATCCTGAGCATGGTATTCCTCTTATCGGTCATCATGATCTGGTTCATGATCGCCTACCAGCTCATGTTGACACTCGCGGGATTTTTCCACTATCGCTCATCGCTGAAGGAACAGCGTGCCATCGATAGACAACACTTCGACTATCCGAAAGTGACGCTCCTGATCCCGGCACACAATGAGGAGAAGGTCATCGGCAATACGCTGGAAGCCATGGTCAACCTTGAGTATCCCCCCGACCGGCTTGATATTCTCATCATCAATGACGGTTCGTCGGATTCCACGGCAGAGATAGTATCCCGTTATGCCGAGCGGGACAGCCGGGTGAGACTTTTCAACGTCCCGAAAGGAGAAGGAGGAAAAGGAAAGTCCCGCGCACTGAATATCGGACTGAAGCAAACCCGGGCCGAATTCATTGGGGTCTACGACGCCGACAACACTCCGCACCCATCGGCACTACGATACCTCATGGCGCAGCTTATTTCAGACACCACCCTCGGAGCCGTCCTGGGGAAGTTCCGGACGGTAAACAAGAATCGGAATCTGCTAACGCGATTCATCAACATCGAAACGCTCAGCTTCCAGTCGATGCTGCAGGCAGGACGGTGGAAACTCTTCCGGGTCTCGACTCTTCCGGGCACAAACTTCGTCGTTCGGCGGCATTTACTGGATACGCTCGGCGGATGGGATGAGGAAGCCATCACCGAAGACTCGGAGCTCAGCGTCCGAATTTACATGGAAGGGTACCGTATCAAGTACCTTCCTTATTCCGTCACCTACGAACAGGAGCCGGAGGCGTGGTCGACCTGGGTGAAGCAGCGCACACGCTGGGTTCGCGGCAACAATTACGTCGGAAAGAAATTTCTCAAGGTCGTTTCCGGATTCAAGAACAAGACCCTGGCGGTGGAGTTGCTGTATCTGCTTTCGCTCTACTATACGTTCCTTGCTGCGATTGTCAGCTCAGACGCTATCTTCATCCTTGGACTCTTCAATGTCGTCAACATCAGTTTACCGGGACCTTTCACAACGGTGTGGCTGGTCGCCCTTTTCCTCTTTCTCCTGGAAATCCTTCTCGCCCTTTCGTACGACCGGGAAGACAAGCCCGCGAACATTCTCCTGACATTCCTGATGTACTTTACCTACTGTCAACTCTGGATCTATATTGTCGGGAAGGCAATTTATCTGGACGTGATCAAGAAAGAAAAGCAAACATGGGTGAAAACCGTGCGATTCGATGTGCAGCCGGGAAAATCCAAAGTTTCGGATGATTCAAGAAAGTGAACAGCCGCCGTTCTCCCGGCATGCTCCGACCAAAATCAATGACCCCGAATTTCTTTCCTGATACTCACATAGCTCCAGAGAAAGAGAATCCCAAAGATCACATCAATCACCGCAAATGGCTTCCACATGTTGGGAAGCGGTGAGGATATCCAGTACCAGAGAACCACCGAGCAATACGAAACCTTCAACGCAATACCGTAGGGAATCAAATTGAAATTCCTCCTGGGATCTTTCGCAATTTGAAAAAACATTACGGCAAAGACAACCAGGAGCAGGGCGGGAAACTGCACGTAGCCGTAATGATTGGGAGGCGTGACACCGAAGAATTGGTATAACCCTTCGGCAAAGAAGAGAAATACCAAACCAAGCAAGCCGTCATACCATCCACCCAGATAAAAGAGTAGTTTGATGGAATTATTCTTCTTCATGTTTTCTCCTTCATTCATGGTGTAGTATTTGTGAGATTATCCTCGAGCCAAACGGATCAGATAGGTGTTAGGTGTTAGATATTCGAGTTTGGAATTTGTTCACTACTTTCCGGGGCCGGCGATTTCGGTGCTATGGATTGTCCTGAACAGGCTTTTGCCGGTACACTCCCACCACCATCCCCATGTGCGCTTCGCCCGGGAATCTATTCTCCGTGATCTTGTCGAAATATTTATCCATGTAGTCGCGTATCTCGTTGGGCACATCGAGCGAAACGTACACAAATGAGCTCGTTGTGTCGAGAATGCCGCCAAGCGGTGAATCAAGATACGCCTCATCGAGCTGGCAAGCGTCTCCCCTATAGTAGTAGTTCAGCATCGGGGCAAAGTACTTCGGACGGATGATCGTCTGAACGCCGCCATCAACGGCGCGCTCGACGGATGCGGCCACATCCTTGACGTTCGATTTCGACCACGAGAAGTATCTGACTGTACCGTACAGACCCAGGAGGACGAGAGTGCTCAGAGCCACATTCATGACGACTTTCCACCTGGCCGCGGCGGCCAACGCGCCCGCACAGAAACAGAACAATGGAAAGACAATGACAGTGTACCTGTACCAGAGGAATATTTCGGGACGAACAAAGGAAATCGCAAGTGGAATTCCGAGCGTTCCGCACAGGACAATGACGCCAGCTCGAAGATTGATGCTCGCCGCTCTGTTCGCCGCCGCGAATGCCAGACCGCAGCAGAAGACGGCCATCGCTGCGCCGCCGACCACCTTCACCATGAGGGGCGAATCAAAGACGGACGAAGCCATGTTAAAGTGCGTTCCCGAATATGCCAGGCCAAGGTCGAGCAGTTCCTTCGCATTCGGCTGATCAACCCAGAACCAACCTGCCCTGCCATGGGTGGTCGATTGTTCAAAAAGCCCGATCGCCTCCGGCATGTAGAGAATCCCGACGACGATCCACATGAGAATGAATTTCTTCCTGAGGTCGACGGATCCTTTCGCAACAAACATGATGAAAACTACTTCCGACCCAAGAACAAAAATCCCCCAATGATGCGTGGTGAGCAGTGCAAGCGATGCGAGGACATACCACATCATCCAGCGTTTCTTCTGCTCACGCACGACCAGCAAAAGCGACCAGTAGCTCAGGAGCGCAAAGAGTCCCGCCAGGGCATACGGTCTTCCTTCCTGCGAATAGGCGAGGTGAAGCGGCGCCACCAGACAGAGAAGTCCGGCAGCGATGCCGGCGCGGTCATCAAGAAGTTTCGACGAGCAATAATACACGAGTCCGACGGTTAACGAGCCACTGGCCGCCGAGATGAGACGCAATGCCCAGGCATGCTGGCCGAAGAGCAGCAAAACAAAATGGAGGAGATAGAAAAAGAGGGGCGGATGGTGGAAATGTGCGATCAGGCTCGATTGAATATCGCCGAGAGGCAGATTCGCCACTTCAAATGAAAACATTTCGTCGTTCCAGAGACCCTGCGCCTCCAGGTGAAAGCACCGGAGAGCTGCGGCGGCTGCCACAAACATCATCGAGAGAAGTATGCGTCGGGAATTGATTGATGAGTGTCCCTCGTGAGAGCTGGTCATGAGTGATCCTTCAGCCTTCTACGGGCATCATCCGGGGATGCGACGGATTCCCCCAACCCGCCGCGACAAAAAACCCCCGCCGTTTCAGGTGGGGGCGATGGTGTTGGGTCGATGATTTCACTGTGTTTGTTCGGTCAGCATCAAATCCTCTTTGCGCTAGACGGTTTTGTCAGAGGGGTACTTCCATCTAAATACTTCACTCAAATACCTTGGGAAGAAGTCCATATACCCCGAGAGTAATTGCACCCGTGTCAGCATTCGGCTCGCCAGGAGCACACAATAGAAGAGGAAGACCACAAGAGTTGTGAGGATGAATAATTTCGAATTGAACCCGTGCGAGCTATGAACGTAGAGGAAGAATGTAAGGCCGGCTTCAAAAAGGAAGAACAAAGATGACATCATCATGGACAGGTCGAGTGTAAGAATTTCCAATCTTTCCTTTGACCACTTCATCATGATCCTTCTCTGTTTATCCATTTCATCTCCGACTTTTTCCGTGAACCGCATGGTCAGCCATATCTCCGCCTCCAGTTCCGAGAATTTTTCAAAATTGAAGTTCTCCGCAATTTGGGGGAAATCCACTTTGAGCCGTCTTAGCGTAGAAGAATGGATCTGCGATCGTTTAGCCGGATTGAGATAGGCAAACCACCGGGCAAAGGCTGAAAGGATGTACCCGAGGGGCAGGAAAAACGTCACTACGATCCCAAGAATGACGGCAGCGTTCTCCAGAACGACGGCGGGGAAGAAGACCTCAATATAGAGGAATGCGAGTGCCATGAAATAGATACCGGCTATTCCGTACCGCTCGAACCAATTCATACCCTATCCTGTAGATATTATCAATATTCCGCTGCGCGACAGCGGCGAGGGAGAATCAACATACTGTTCAACAGTGCCTGAGCCCCTGTAAATGGAACGTCCCTTCTCTCTCATCCACCACGCCAGTGGCTGCATTACGAGGAGGAACATTCACACGAGTTGATTTCTGGCGTTTGAATGATTCCAATTGCTCATCGAATGTACAAAAAAACCGTGGAAAACAAAAACCGCCGCGCTGGTTTATGCGTCGCCCTGCAAATCAAAGAGGAATCTTGTGAATTTATGTCATCTGCCAAGAATGCTGAGCTTGGGGGTGGGATCCAGTTTGGCGAACTTCGGCCTCTTTTGGGAGAAAGACTGGAGGATTGAACCGTACTGTACTCCGGAGGTGTTACTGTTCTGTTGACGGACTCGGACCCTCTTCGTTCGTGACTTTCTTCTTGAGTTCGTGCTTGATTGAATCTCTAATTAGCGCTCACTTCTTGTTTCTCAATTATTCTGGCATCGGCCGCACCGACATAGTAGATGAAATACGAAGGTGGAGATACTTCTAACCTCCATACGAGGTTGTATTTATATCCAGTATCGACTTTTGTCGGGAGTATGACAAGCCTAGGAGAACTGAACACCTTGTACTTTCCCTTTCCTAAATCTTTTTCGACTGCTGCGATGGCTCCGGCCGTGTCAATAGATTGTGCAAATGAGCAATTGACGTTCTGAAAGATCCTCGCTCCAAGACTGATAACCCTGCCAGATCCGCCTATCGTAAATCCGACTTCACTTCGTTCCACCGGGATGCCATTAATAGCCTGCTCAAACTGTGCCATCCACCACCCATTGTTTGAATATATCTTCTTCTTCGTTATGTTTTTTGAAGAGATGGCGAGCTGATCAGAGTAGTCGTTTATCAACTTCCTCCCCATCTCTTCTACCGATGATTCCGACAGCTGATCTTTTGTCAGACCGTAATTTGATATTCCGACGTTTACACCGACCATTCTGTCGTGCTCCTGACCACTTGACCCAAGAGTACACAGGAATAATCCCACAAGCAATAAAAAACCGATTTGAATATCTCTAATGGCTTGCATAGCTTCTTCCCTTCTGAAAGACAAATCTACACTTCGGAACCGGTTTTGTTTATCACATTTTATTCGTCAAGAACCGAGATACACAGTCTAAGGCTGTAGTCCAACCATTGCCGTCAGGTTGAGCGGCGTTATTTACGAGCTTTACCAGTAATTGATTGAATGATTATTTTATAAACTCTCGTCGTTGCTATGTTAGTCTTAATGTATTCAAGTCCTTGATTAAAAAATGGTGAGGAATATTTCTTTACTATACCTTCAAGCGCTGATTGTTTCTCGCTTCCGGTCACTTCCTCGGCTTTACCTGATATGATCGCACTTTCATATTTCATCGCAAACTGTTCTGGCAAGACTTTAGTCGCACCAATAGAGCAGAATGAAACAGAATTATTCCGTGACAAAATATCCAATTTCTTCCCTTCGTTAGCACAATGAAAATATATTGCATCGTTTATTATACAATAATTCAATGGTACACCATAAGGTTCGCCATTAAGAGATGCAATTGATAGAATGCCATATTCAGCCTTTTGTAATATGGCCATTGCTTCCTGTTGAGATGCAGTTCTATCTTTTCTACGCATAAGAAACGCTGCCTAAAGGACCCGACCGAAGCTGCGGCAACGATCCCCTTGTTGTTTGTAGTTCATTGCTTAGTCGGGATGAGCTTGAGCGCCTGGTTAGCCCGCATAATATTATTGCAATGAAATATTAAGCGTAAACGACAATGAAATAAATTGATCGTGCAATATGTAGGAACCTGCAACAATCGGCGATCCCGAAGTGTCAGCAATGACTTGATATATCACCAAATATTCTTTTGATTGATGCGATCCTAATGGTTCTTGTGTCCTATAATTTGGAAATGATGTTGGACCATACATGATTGTACGTCCATTCGCATTCTTTAAAGACCATGGTGCATAAATTGGTAAACCGATCGTATCTGTTAACATAGATTGATTATAGAGCGTCAACGTCGCACGCAAGGTATCTTGAATCTTCAATGTTGAATTGGGAATTGCAAATGTATAGAGAATGCTATCCTGAACATTACTGACACTCAATATTGGTTCCATTAATAGCGCTGCCTTAACGATCGGTTCAAGCTGTAATAATGTATTGCGAAGAGTTACATTTGTAACTTCGGTCATACCGCTATCATTAACCATATATACATAGGCCCATGTCCCGACTATCGCCGCCGTATCTTGTCGAAAACCCCCAGCAATCTGAATTTTCCCATTCAATGCTTCAACAAGCGTATCGAATATTCCTGTGGTGCCGGAATTTCTGGCGATCATTCTTCGAATACTTGTGTCACGATATGCCATTTGTGTGACAGTGACCTGAAAGGTATCTTTACTCGATGTCGGCGAAACATTAAAGATCAAATTACCACCACCCAAACGCTCAAACAACATTTTATCAAGATTTATTGTCGTTTGTTCAGGTTGTGTCGATTTATCTTTACAAGAGATGAACACGAAAGCCATGCATATTGTGAGTACTACTAAATACCGCATAATGTTATCCTTCCCTATTGTTGCTATTGCATTGCGCCCTAACCGGCGATCATAATGCACATGCCATAGAGCATGCCGCTCTGTTGGGATTTGCTGCACTACTTCACCATCAACATTTTCTTGATGTCGGTGAACTTGCCGGCCTGGAGTCGGTAGAAGTAGACGCCGCTGGGCAGATCATTCGCATCAACTATTCGCGAGTAATTTCCTGGTTCTTGTTCACCGTTTACGAGAATACGTACTTCCCTTCCCAGGAGATCGTAGAGCTTCAAGGTGACGAAAGACTTTTGCGGAAGAGAGTATGAGATTGTTGCTGTTGGATTAAAGGGATTAGGATAATTCTGGTCTAGTTTGAACTCTTTTGGAAGTCCACTCAATGATGGATGTACGGAAGTAATCATTTCAGATAAAGGTCGTCTCCAGACGCCGCTGCCAGTTCCAGCTAAGACATTCGTGCCAGATATGGTAAGTGCAGAGACAAAAGTGTCCGTTAAGCCCGTATCTACTGTAGACCAGCTTGTACCGCCGTCGGTCGAGAGAAAAACTCCTCCACCTTCTGTTCCCGCAAAAACAAATGGACCGCTCGCCGCAAAAGAGATCACTGATTTGTTTGTCAATCCACTATCTGCCGACTGCCATGTCATACCGCCGCTCATAGAGACGTAAATACCGCCGTTGTTGTCCTCGCCAGCGAAAATATGCGAGCCGCTGACGGCAAGTGCTCGTACTCTGCCGGTTGTCAGTCCAGTCGGTCGCCAGCTAGCGCCGCTGTCGCTGGAAACGAACACGCCTTGTCCCAAAGTACCGGCATAGATCCCCGACCCCTCGGCCACCAAGGAATATACATCAGCATAACCTCCAAAGCCGCTGTCCGCTTCTCGCCAGCTTGCTCCATTGTCTGTAGAGAGGAAAAGCCTGGTCAGCATGCCAAGGTCGAAATAAGCCCCTGCAAATATCTTTGAGCCAAAGAACGCGACAACGTTCACCCACCAAGAACTTAAACCGGAAGCATGCCAGCTTATTCCGATATCTGTGGAAAGGTAAAGTCCCCCATACGAGCCGACGAGAATATTCGATCCGGATATTCCAATGGTAGGGCTCCTTCCGATCAATCCAGCATCGGCTTTTTGCCAAGTCGCTCCATTGTCTGTTGATCGAACGATGCCACTGCCATCAGTGCCTGCATAGAGATTCGAGGCAGACACGGCGAAGCAAAGAACTTCACTGCTATCAAGAGATGTTTGCACCCATTGCGCATAACCTCTGCCGGCTACGAAGAATGAAAGCAAACCTGCGAGTAACAACGTAGAAAATGTACGCATAGCATTAACCCCCTAGCTACTTTGAACTGAATCTATTACTCCCTTAAGACGCAAAACCCGCCGTGCCATATGCTTCAGCACAAGCGGGTTCTTTTTCGAACTCACGGGTTTGCCCTCGGGAAGATGTAATACCCTCATGATTCGCCCCAAATTGATGTCACAGAAAGGTAAGGAATTTTCGAATTTGAGTCAAGGACAATTTCGAAGAAAAACTTGCCAATTCACCATCTCAATGAATAACCGGGAATTTCACATACTTTATCTTCTGCCAGAAATGCCGGGCTCTCTGGTGCGATTCTGAACGTGGCCGAAGCAAGCCAGGCCCTAACAGCTGGGTCCCTTTCTTGCTTTCTCCGCTGCGATTGTTGACATTCTCCCCACCGTTCCGTAACTTCTTGGCGGAGTGATCCGCTGCAAAGGAGATTTACACATCCAAGTTCTTTCTCAACACTCATCTCTGAACCACATGAGATAGCAGTATCTTGCGATGGGTTTGGTGGTTATAGCAAGTCGACCGAGGGAGATATATACGCAGGATTGCGTCTCTACTTTTGTCGGTACGAAATTCGGCAACGGTTTTAAAAAATAATATGAAAAGATCAGACTTTAAGAATAAGGTGACTATTCCCGAGAATATAAAGATTCTAGAACTCGGGTTTGTCAATGCCTACCTAATCAAAGGAAATGGTGAATTTCTTCTTGTTGATACGGGTCTTTCAAGAAAATGGCTGGAGCTGGAAAAGAAATTAGTTGATGCCGGTTGTCTGCCGGATAAATTGAAGCTTGTAATCTTAACCCACGGCGATTCTGATCACACAGGAAATTGCAGAATTCTTCAAGAAAAATATAAGGTTAAAATCGCCATGCATGCTGATGACCAAGCTATTGTCGAATCCGGGTTTTCGGGAAAAAGAAAAGTGAAACCACGCATTATGAGGATCATGTTCTCTGCAATTAGACTTTTAGGATTATTTAGGTTAATGGGGGCCGCGAACAAATTCAAAGCCGATATTTATTTACAGGACGGACAGGACTTAAAGGAATACGGTTTTGCCGCTTCTATTATTCATGTTCCCGGCCACACCAAGGGTTCGATTGCGGTCTTGACAGAGGCGGGAGATTTGTTTATTGGGGATACAATGGTGAATCGTAAGAAGCCGGAACCGGCGAATATTATTGAAAACGAGGAAGAACTAAAACGTAGTTTGGAAAAACTGGGAAAATATGATATGAAAATAGTTTATCCCGGACACGGTTACCCTTTCGTGATGACAAGCCTCGAGGAGTTCCTGAATCCCTGACCGCTACTGCGGAATACTCAGTTGATGAATACAGGTGGTTATTACGATCCATTACCGATTGTTTCGTTTATCTTATTGACGGAAAATTCCCAAGAAAGGAGATCTGATGATTCAAAAAAGAAACAAAAGGGAACCTCAAACCACTACTTCACAGAATCTACTACCGATCGAACTGCCGAGACCCACACATGGTCGTGGCACTTCAGTATTAAAAGCCTTACAGGAAAGAAAAACTATCCGTGAAATAAGTGATAGAAAACTCTCTTTACAAGTTCTCTCAAATCTCCTTTGGGCTGCATGCGGAGTAAATCGTAAAAATGGCCCATTTGAAATGCCTGGAAGAACTGCTGCCTCAGCAAGTAACTCACAGGAAATTGATCTTTATGTTGCCATGGAGGAAGGAATCTATTTATATGACGCGTTTCATCATAGACTGGTTCCAGTTGTTGCGGGTGACCTGCGTGCTCTGACAATTGGTCCTGGCCAAGCGAATTGTATAGCGAAGGCTCCGGTTCAGCTTATCTACATCGTAGATGTTAATAAACTTTCCAATACATCCGGTTATCAGGAACCTGGACTGCAAGACCCTGAAATTCAAAAATCATATTATTATGTTGATACTGGTCTTATTGCAGGTAACGTATATTTGTTCGCTGCTTCTCAAGGTCTGGCATCATGGTTCCATAATTGCAACAAACCCGGTCTTACAGCAAGCCTAAAGTTGCGAGCCGAACAGCGGGTACTCTTTGGCCAGACAGTTGGATATCCTGTGAGAAAATAGTCGAGGAGATTTCAAATGGAGATCTCAGGAAATACAGTATTGATTACGGGTGGGGCAACGGGTATAGGTTATGCAATGGCCGAATCTGTCTTGGAAGCGAGGAATGATGTCATCATTTGTGGTCGTAGGAAAGTAAGACTTCTTGAAGCTCAGAAAAAACATCGTGATTTCCATATCAAAGTATGTAATGTCGCTGAAGAAGCGGATCGAAGAACACTATGTGATAGAAACGGTCGAAGAATAATTTGCGGGAGCGTGTTCGCCGGCGATGGCCATGGAACACAGAAAGGACAACACTATAAAGGGTTCATAGTGTTTCACTCCTCACGTTGGTGGCGCTGCAGAAAATTAACCAATGATCCGAAGAAGTTGAACATTTTGAACCCCTCATTTATTATGAAATGAACCTACTTTTATCTAAAACAAAAAAACCCACAACGCACCCGCGCAATGGGTTTTATAAAAAACGAATCGTCCAGATGATGTTGTAAGGTAAAGAAATTGGGGGAATGTATCAAGACCTTGCCCAGTTGAACTTCACAATTCTGCGCTATCGCGCATTGCCCTGGCAACAAAGAGAGAATTTCGTTGATTTATGGTATCTGCCAAGAATCCCGGACGCTAAGTAGGGATCCCCCCCCGGTCTTGCATGTGCATAACAATTGAATGCATTCATTGCACGCTGCACTTGGTGGTCAGGTCACTGGATCTTCCTTGTGTTCGCCTCAATGTCGAGTAGAAGATAGATAACACCCCCCATAAAGTACAACATCAAAATGGGGACAATCGCCGCGATCAATGCTCCGCCGTAGCCTTCCAATAACGACTTGACGCTCCGTAACCGCGTTCCGCCGGAAAAACACTCGACGAAGAAGAGAAGAATATTGAGCAACCACAAAATGCCGCCAATGAAGCTCATCTTCTGACAGATGTACGCCACATTGCGCAAACCCTTATTTTTTTCCATTAGATTCTCCATATGTTGTTTAACCTTACCCTTTGTCATGAGTGTCTGAACTTCAAGAATGAGCACCTTATTGGGTTCAATCTTTTTGATTACAGTCTTCTATAAATAAATCCCGTCTCTGAGTTATGCTGCACTGGGGAGGCAGCAGTGCAAGCATGGGGGGACTCAAAGACGGGAGAGCAGAAGATCACACAGGCGGATTGTCCCTAACTGAATCATTGGTCATGTTGCCTTCCGGATCGGGCACGGCCTGGCTTCTGCGGTCTTTATATCACGTCGATCCCATTTCCTCAATCGGAAGTCTATCCAGCACTTCCTCTTCATCCACGATTATATCATGTGCCTTAATTTTCCTCTCCTGCGGCAGAGGAATTCGGACGACATAATACCTGGGGATTTTTGCGAGCCAATGGTCCGCATCGTCTATTCCTGAATAGATGAACTTCGCCTCAATCTGACCCTTGAAATCCATGGCGAAGCTCAGAGCCTCGTATATCCTCAACGCCTTCGATAGACATATGACCCTGATTTTCATTGAAACCTTCCTTTCCCCAGCTCCTGTTGCGAAAGTGATAATGAACCGGCGTTGTCGTCAGGCCTGAACCATGCTGTAAAGAACGGTCCCCATGGTTGTGACATCGCGGGCATTGTTAATAACAACATACGACAGAATCGTCCTGGAATAAATAGGATTTTGGCTGTATTCCTTGTAGGAGTGGGGGTGAAAAAAGAGTAGGAATTATCCTACGAAATAGAAATTACGTGGAACGGAGATGGAAAGACACGATTTTTTGAAGAATTCAATTATCCTAGCAGTTTGCGCTCTATCACATAATGGATAACCTCGGCCATTGATTTCATTTCCATTGAATGCATTCATTGCACGCTGTACTTGGATTGAATGACCGGGAATATCCTACGAGGGGTGGATCGGAAGAAAGACTGGACTGAAGGAATAATCTACAAAACAAAAAGCCGACCCGCGATGAGAACGAGCAGCCGGTGGATTGGGGGTTCCCTTACCTTTTCAATTTGAATGTTCCGAACATATAAAGCAAGAGTAAAGCAATGATCAAGATAATTTCGATACTTGCCGTGTTTTTCTTAGGTTCGGGAAGACTAACATTCATTTCTTTCATTCTCATTTGTTCAATATCGTTTCTAATTTCATTATCTGACCTATTGATGAGTTGCCCCCAACTTTTCCAATCATCGACTTTGTATAATTCATCAAATTTCTTGGAAGGAAGATTGGAAACCAGCCTAAATGCTTCTTCGCCAATAATTGTATTTATAAAATTATTGATAACTGAGGGATCATTTTCACGAGCATAAATCGCGTACTTGTCACGAGAAGTATATTGCCAGCGATTTTTAAACACATTTTGAAGACCGGCTTTTTGTTCATAGTCATTCCACATTTTAAATGCACCGACTTCTTCAGGGTGTGACCAAATTAGTGGATGTCCTGACAAAAGCGATTCACTTATCGAATCGGCAATCCGGGCATAATTATAAGACGGTTGCCATAAGTTAGCCCCGTATTTTTTGAAAAGTAATTTTGATAATCGGGTGGCTGAATAGGTAGCCCATCCTTCAGATTCTGTACTCATCCATTTTTGATACGGGAATATTCCATACAAATGGGAATATTCGTGCAACATCGCATTTACCGGGTCCGGAAATTGACAGGAGAGACCGGGATTCTTTAGAAATGTGCTATCAAGTATGTCGTTTATATATTGCCGCGACAACAAATTTCCTCTTATACCTTGCGGATAAACCGCATTAAAACCACCTTGCTCAATTCCATAAATTGTTATCCACTTAATATCTGGTGAAAACCCAAACTGTTCACGACTTACCTGATTTGCCGCATCAAGTATTTTTGCAATTTGTGTTAAGGCTTTATGCACTGATGTGTCGTTATGATTAATTTGGATACCTGATACACGCTCTTGATAGTTAGTTTTCTCTACACGATTTTCTCTGAATGCATCTCCATATTCGGGTGGGAAGAACGATGGCAAAAACAGACTTAAACAAATGCTTAACAGAGAAATAGTGCATAAGCTGATTACTCTTGGCTTCACACTGTAACTGCGTAATGAGATTGCCGCAAGGAGCAGAGCTACAAACGGAAGGAGAAAAGTAAAAGCGCTCTCGGATACTGCAGCAAAAACAAAAAAGCACACAACGGAACTGGTAATCAGGACAGAAAATACACCTGCCCAAAAAGAACGCTTAGATGTATTTCGAAATGCAATGATCGAAAATGCCTGGGTTAATCCCACTCCGGAAATAGTTCCGAATACAACGGATAAACCATCAGCATGGAAAGTCACATCTTCCAAAACACTGGATACCAACAGTATGAGGATGACAAAAACCACACGCAACAACTTATGAAATGGATTAATGTTGATAATGCTATTCACTGCAACAAAGGTCAGAATAAAGTACAACCAGCGCAATAGCAGCATTTCATTGAGCTGAAATCTGCAATAATATTCCTGCTTAAAAGTAAACAGACAAAATGCTGTAATCACCGGAAATGATAGGAACCACATGGCGTTCATAAGGCCACTTGTGAAATCAGCAAACAGCGGTTTGCTGATTTGCCCTTTTCGAAAGAGCAACAGAATAATCAGTATTGAAAGAAGTAATTCAGAAAAAAGGGGCTTTGAAAGAAAACCATTTCCAACAAAACTTCGAGTAACTAAAATTGATTGAACGTCGAATTTATCAAAAACCATTACAATGATTCTATACAATAGCAAAACGAATGTTATGACTAAGAATAGACCCGTTGTTCTTTGGCGGGGTTGGAAAGAATCTAATTGGAAAGTTTCAGTCCGTTCCATAATCTTGTCCTTAAGAACATTGTTGTATCGTTCTCTAATTTATCGACGTAGGAGTAATCTTCTCATTAGTACGGACAACTTGCGACAGGGTTTCATTGATCAGGGAAGATATCAGCGTTGCCAGATGTTCAGCGCGGAACGGGAGTTGTGATGTAAGAAGCTCGTATAATACGACGCTAAAAGAGAAGCTATCCGAACGTGTATCAACTTCTTCTCCGTGCACCCGCTGGGGGCTTGCTGTAAGCAGAAAGAGCCAGTGAAATGCCGGCTCTTCTGTTGCATCAAAACGAACTGCAAATGGGATCTTCTACGGAATATGTGATGGTATTTTTTCAACACGCCAGAAACTGACTATTGAGTCGGATCCCGCCGCTCATGAAACAGAAAAGCAGCCGTTGGATTGGCTGCCTTCTTATCCTGATAGAATGGGAACGAGCTCGTCTATTTCAATGAGATCTTTTCTCCGGATACCCTTTTTCAACGAAGGACATGAACGTGAGCAACGCGCCCCAGTGATAAAAACTGTCAGCATTGCCTACGTCATCCCCCTGGCCTGTCACAGAATTATAGTTTTCGTATATGGATCCATTTTCTTTCCATGATTTCATCAGCAGATTATAGGATTTCTTCACCAGATCTGTTCTCGCTTCCGGAAGATCATAATTTCTCATACCCAGGTAAACCAGAAAATTCATCGGCCCCCAGATGCGTCCGCGCCAGTAATCATTGTCCTTGAAACCGGAATCGCTGCGCGAGATCGATGGGAGCACATACTCGCCGTAAAACTCTCCCGGATTGAAGTAATGTTCCTTTATCATCCGCTACGCCTGTTCTTGAGAACATGCTTTTGCAAACATGGGGTAAAAATTCGTGGGGGATAGATGAGGGTCATTTTCTCCCGTGCTTGTTCTTCTGTTAAGGAAGATCCCTTTGTCTTCATCCCACAGCGTTGACAATTGTTTTGCATAAATTTTCCCCCGCTGCCGGAGTTCACTTGCTTCCGCTTTCTTGTTCAACGCGTCTGAAATTTCAGCGAGAGCCCTGCAATCCGCGATATAAAAACTCATTAAACCGACATCTGCCAGTTCCAGCGTGTTAGTCTTAGGATTGAATGGAACATTGTCGTACATCGGCGAATTGTCGAGGCCCGACTCGTACATCGCCGCTTGCGCATCGTGTTTATCGATGGTCTTCAGTGAGTCAGGTACAGGGTTTGACCCCCATGCAAGATAGCCGTTGATTGCCCTATTGTTCGGCCACCAGCGGTTCCACGACAGCAGTTCATCGTAGACTTCTTCCAGAAACCATTTATCCCGGTAGATCTTATAAATTTCGTTGATGACGTAACTTCCGATGGGCGGCTGGGAGCGATCCCATGAAATATTGTCATCGGGGGAGCTGTAATTCGGAATGAATCCGGCAGGAGTAATTGCCTTTGTAATTTCAATGGCATTTGCATATGCCAGATCTCTGTTGAAGAGGGAACACATATAACTCGCAAAATATGTGTCCCAGTCAAACAGCACAAATCCACCCCATCCGGCATTCCACCACCTGCTCACCGGGGAGATGACCCTCCCGTTGCTTGCATCGTAGATCACGTTCCACGAAAGAATCGTCTGCATTGCTTTGAATGCTTCTGTCAGTTCCCCGTATTGAGATGTGCGATCGATCTGCTCCTTTCTTCTTCGTTCAATAATACTCTGAATTTCCTCGCTCGTTCTTGGTTTTCCCGTATAAAGATGAATCTCGCGGTCAAGGGTAAAAATAAAATGGGGCACCGTTGCCGGAGCGTAGGAATCTTCGACCGGGGATTCTACGCCGGAAACTGTGATGGTTTTTTGATTGAATTTTCCGACAAGATGAGAACCGTCACTTCCGATGAACCCCGGGCGGTTCCAGAGAATTGCCGGCTCGACAATCAAACGGTGTGATGGCGGACTTTGCCCCTGTTGAGGTGTTATGAGGATGACAATATCATTGCCTTCCGTTGCCGTCTGCACGGAAATTGTCGTAGCGCGCATTTTGCAGGTTAAGCTCGTATAGCTTCCGTCGTCGGATCGCAGACCCAGCACAATTTCTTCCTGTCTCTTTGCTGCTTTTGATACCTTGAAATAATCCCGCTGGAGATTCACCTTTCCGTCCATCAAATAGAGATTGACGGCAAAACTCTCCGGAAGAAGAACGTACGACATGACGCTGTTATTGTACCACGTATTCCAACCGGTCGCTAGTTGTTTCTGAAGCTGCTGATATTCCCGGGTTCTTATATTGCGTGTCGTCGTTTGCGAACAAGCGCTGGAAACCTGGAGAAACACCAGGATCATCGCAGGAATGAATTTGTTTTTCATGGATATTACCACTTTTTATGTGACCCGAGTTCAATTCGACGGATCTAGTCATCGCACCTGACGGACCGGAGCTCCCACCTACGTCGGAAAAACGGTAATGTATCATTTTCATTCTCGAGCGTCGGACGAAACTCCTCCTATGATCCTCCCCTGACAGGGGAGGATGTTTTGGCGCTCTCCCCTAATAGGGGAGAGACGGAGAGGGGTTTTATTCGGACAACACGATTCAAACTGAGACACTACCGGAAAACGACTTCGGCGGGTAGGCCCGCCTACAGCGAAAAAGACGCCTTCGCCGGATAGACAGTTGCTGCAGCGAGTCTCTTATTGTTTGTAGTTCATTCCTTAGTCGGGATCAGCGTGAGCGGCGGGTTAGCTCGCAGTTGCTTCATCTGATTGGCCAATGGTTTTCATCGTCGCTGGTTATCGCTTTCTAAAGCGAACGACGCCAGATGCCACCTACCAAAGACGGTTTATCCCACACTGGCAGCGTTTGTGGGAAATTCCCTGCAAAGAGATTCGCGCCGCAGACAACAAGAGCCGAAACCAAAGTATCCGTCAATCCGGTACTGAATTGATTCCAGTTTTCGCCACCGTCAGTGGACAGAAAAACACCGCTACTAGTGCCCGCGAAGAGATCTGTCCCGCCAATAGCAATAGAATTGACATATTTGTTCGTGAGACCAGAGTTGACCGCACTCCAGCTTGTTCCATTGTTTGTAGATAGAAATACACCATAAGCGACCGTGCCGACGTAGAGATTCGTGCCATTAACAGCAAAAGCCTGAATACCCCAGGTGTATGTTAGACCATTGTTGACATTGATCCAGCGTGTCCCGTTGTTGGTGGAAAGAAAGACGCCGTCGCTTTTTGTTCCTGCAAGGATATTCGTCCCGGAGACGGCAAGAGCTGTGACCTCAACATTTAGTGACAATCCGGTGTTGACCGCGGTCCAGCTTGCGCCGTTGTTGGTGGAAACGAAAACACCGCCGCCCCACGTTCCTGCAAAGATATTGGGGTTGCCTGTCCCGTTGGGACTGACGGCAAGCGACAAAACAAATTCGTTCGTCAATCCATTATGAATGGCAGTCCAACTTGCGCCGTTATTTGTTGAAAGAAACACGCCGAGGCCCTCTGTTCCCGCAAGAAGATTGGTGCCGCTGACGGCAAGGCTCGTAACAAAAGTTTCTCCCGGCGGTAATCCATTATTGACAGAAACCCAACTTGTGCCATTGTTCGTCGAAAGAGAAACCCCACCGAGAGAAGTTCCCGCGAAAAGATTCGTGCCGCTTACGGCAAAGGCATAGACGTATACGTCTGTAGAGTCGCCGGTGACTCTCGTCCACGTCATGGGATCATTTGGCCCAACTGGATTGTCTCCTCCGTTATTACAGCCATTGCACCAAATGAGAGCCAGGAATAGCGCGATGCTTGTTGTTAATTGTCTCATAGGTATCCCCTTAATTCTACTGGCAATTGCGCCATACTAATTATGCTGCCCATGCCACATAGCATGTCGAAGCGTTGGAATGTGTTTGCCCCTAATTCCAATGTTTGCCAGTCTATTACGTACACTTATTGCATCTACATCGTTGGGATCGCACTCCGATAAATACCATTAATGGTTCCCACAATAACATATCCATTGCTATTGATCGTCATAGAAATGATAAACGTATTCAACAAGTCTGTGCCCAGTTGGGTCCAAGTTTCACCATCATTGGTAAAGCGGATAACTCCCGTCGTTGTACCACTTGGACTGAATTCTTGTGAACAGGAAAATATTCGACCCTTTGAATCTACAGCCAGGAACCATAGCTCCTCAATCAGATGACCATCGTACACCCGAGCCCACGACAAACCGTCATCTGTGGAACGGAATGTTTTCGACTGCCAGGTGCCCGCAAAGATGTGTCCTGAACCATTGGCTACAAGCGATACAAGATCACCATCATTGAAAGTTTCGCCCGATTGCGTCCAAGTTGTTCCGTTATCTGTGGAACGGAATACTCCCGAGTTACCGTGATTAGCGAAAACATGATTGTTCGGTGCGATCATGATTGACCATACGGGGTTTTCCTGATAGTAAGCAATCTGCATAAAGCTTTCCCCATTATCTAGGGACCGGAAGATATAGCTTTCTGTCGGGGTGAGCTCCCCCTGACTCACTGTAACGACAAAAATCCGACCTTGTGAGTCGATTGCAAGTGATCTGATTTGACCATATTTTGAAAAATCTGAACCACCCATTGTCCAGCTTGAACCTCCATCGGTGGAACGGACCAAGCCATGTTGTCCGCCTGCATAAGCCGCCGCATAGAGGTTGTCATTGGCATCTATGGCCAAGACCCACGAGAATGAAATGGTCGGGGGGCTCACGAGTGTCCAACTACTGCCATTGTCCGTTGAACGGAAGAGCCCGCCATTAGCTTCCACGAAGACCCGTCCTCTTGAATCGGAAACTATGGTCCCATAATCATAATAAAGAGAATCTAGTCCCCTTGCGTGCTCCCAAAAACTGCTTGTCGATGAGACCGGATTCTCTTTGCAGCTCGAAAAGACTAATGTCATGAACAAGTACGAACTCATGATCAGATATATGCTCTTCATAGTACGAATCCATGTCATAGATTTTGAACTAATCATTTCAACAGCAACATCTTCTTACTGTCCGTGAATCCGTGTCCTGAGCTTGCCGAAGGATTGCCAGCCTGCAATCTGTAAAAGTAAACGCCGCTTGGCAAATCATTCGCGTCAACTATTCGCGTGTAATTGCCTGGTTCTTGTTCGCCGTTTACGAGAGTACGGACTTCCCTTCCCAATAGATCGTACAGCTTCAAAGTGACGAATGACTTATGCGGGAGAGAGTATGAAATTTTTGATGTCGGATTAAATGGATTCGGGTAGTTCTGATCTAATCTGATCTCATTAGGAAGCACGCTCAACGAAGGATGTGCTGAAGAAACCATTTCAGATAACGGCCGTCTCCACACACTGCCGTGATAAGTCCCGGCAAAGAGATTCATACCGGAGACGGCAAGAGACCGGACGTCAGTGTACGTCAAGCCGGTACTCGCCGCAGTCCAACTTGTGCCGTTGTTGGTCGAAAGAAAGAGACCGCCGCCAGTCCCGGCAAAAAGATTTGTGCCGGAGACGGCAAGAGACCAGACATCAGTGTACGTCAAGCCGGTACTCGCCGCAGTCCAGCTTGTGCCGTTGTTCGTGGAAAGAAAGACACCTCCATTAGTCCCGGCAAAGAGATTCGTGCCCGAGAAGGCAAAAGCATAGAGATAAGTGTACGTCAAGCCGGTACTCGCCGCAGTCCAGCTTGTGCCGTTGTTGGTGGATAGAAAGACGCCGTCCCCAGTCCCGGCAAAGAGATTCGTGCCGGAGACGGCGAGAGACAAGACAGCAGTGTTCGTCAAGCCTGAATCGACCGCAGTCCAGCTTGTGCCGTTGTTGGTCGAAAGAAAGACACCGCCATCAGTCCCGGCAAAGAGGTTCGTGCCGGAAACGGCAAAAGACCAGACATCAGTGTACGTCAAGCCGGTACTCGCCGCAGTCCAGCTTGTGCCGTTGTTGGTGGAAAGAAAGAGACCGTCATCAGTCCCGGCAAAGAGATTCGTGCCCGAGACGACAAGAGACAAGACATCAGTGTATGTCAAGCCGGCACTCGCCGCAGTCCAGCTTGTGCCGTTGTTGGTGGAAAGGAAGACACCATCCCAAGTCCCGGCAAAGAGATTCGTGCCCGAGACGGCAAGAGACAAGACATCAGTGTTCGTCAAGCCGGTACTCGCCGCAGTCCAGCTTGTGCCGTTGTTGGTCGAAAGAAAGACACCGATACCAGTCCCGGCAAAGAGATTCGTGCCCGAGACGGCAAGAGACCAGACATCAGTGTATGCCAAGCCGGTACTCGCCGCAGTCCAGCTTGTGCCGTTGTTGGTCGAAAGAAAGACACCGCCACCAGTGCCGGCAAAGAGATTCGCGCCCGAGACAGCAAGGGACCAGACTTCAGTGTTCGTCAAGCCGGTACTCGCCGCAGTCCAGCTTGTGCCGCTGTTGGTGGAAAGAAAGACACCTCCATCAGTCCCGGCAAAGAGATTCGTGCCGGAGACGGCAAGAGACAAGACACCAGTCCACATGGTGTTTGTCAAGCCGGAGTCGACCGGAGTCCAGCTTGTTCCGTTGTTGGTGGAAAGAAAGACACCGCCGCCAGTCCCGGCAAAGAGATTCGTGCCGGAGACGGCAAGACACTTGCCCAAAAGGTTCGTCAAGCCGGAGTTGACTGCGTTCCAGCTTGTGCCGTTGTTGGTGGATAGAAAGACACCGCCATCAGTCCCGGCAAAGAGATTAGTGCCCGAGACGGCGAGAGACAAGACACCAGTGTTCGTCAATCCTGAATCGACCGCAGTCCAGCTTGTGCCATTGTTGGTGGAAAGAAAGACACCGCCAGCAGTCCCGGCAAAGAGATTCGTTCCAGAGACGGCGAGAGACAAGACCTCAGTGTTCGTCAAGCCGGTACTCGCCGCAGTCCAGCTTGTGCCGCTGTTGGTGGAAAGAAAGACACCGCTGCCAGTCCCGGCAAAGAGATTTGTGCCGTTCACACCGAAGGATAGTATTACTCCGCCGAAGGGTCCATTGGTTTTGATCCATTGGGCAAGCAATGGATTCGTGGTAGAGAATGATGCAACCACCCAAAACGAAAACAAAAAAATGCGTTTCATAGTCTTTTCCCTTCGCTTGATTGTGCGGCTATTATGGAATTATCCTTTCATTCTCTTAAAACGACAAAACCCGCCGCGCTATATACTTCAGCACTAGCGGGTTCTTTTTCAAACTCACAGGTTTGCACGCGGGAAGAGCTGATACCCTCATGATTCGCCCCAAATTGATGTCATAGGAAGGTAACGAATTTTCGAATTTGAGTCAAGGAAGATTGGGAAGGAAAACTCGCCAATTTACCATCCCAAATCACATAACGGGGACTTTATGCGTTTTTTTCTTCTGACAGGAATGCTGGGCTCTTAGATGGGATCCACAGTCTGGCTATGGCAATACTTTATGTCAAGGTGTCAATGCGGCAATGTCTCATTCCCAAGAACATTTCTGTTCTCAGGCACCGTCTGTCGGAACGGCGGTCCGCCTACGTCCAACAACGGGACTCCGGCGGATGCAGATTTGAACCCAGGCGAATCACTACGTGGACCCAACGTCTCCGCAAGAATGTGCATGAACGAAAAAAGCCGTGAGGCACCTTCACGGCTCGCTTGTCGGAACGGCGGGATTTGAACCCGCGACCCCTTGCACCCCAAGCAAGTGCGCTACCGGGCTGCGCCACGTTCCGAAGGACAATTAAAAAAATCCGCCGAAGAAACACCGTTACCCCGTGGTGCGCCTGCAACAGGTCTGGCGCCGGCGGGGACGGTTCACTGCCATGAGCTACGTCAATCTCACCAACAACTCTTCAAGAAACCCTTTGATCTCAACCAGGTCCTGCTGATTGCGATTCTCGACCGGCTTCTGTGGCGGCGCGGCGGGCGCCGACGGATTCGTAAGAAGCTCGAGCTGCTCGCCCGTTTCACCATCGGGAGCATACCCCATCAACACCTGTTTGGCTCCCTCGATCGTGTAACGCTCTTCTCGCAGCAACTTCTTTATATGGAGAATCAACTTGATATCACGATTCGTATAGATTCGGTTGCCGGCACGGTTCTTCGACGGCTGGAGCTGTTCAAATTCCGTCTCCCAATACCGCAGGACATATTGCTCGAGCTCTGTGATCTTGCTGACCTCGCTGATCGAATAATAGAGCTTCTTGATCCCGAGTTGTTTCATTGGCGTTCCACCTCACAATTCTTGTTGAGCCGGTTGATTGGTTAATAATAGCAAAATTCTTACCGAAAATCAACAGTCCGGAGAACCTAAAAACCGGCTATTCTGATTCAATCTTGAGCTCCTCCGATAACTGCGAATGCCACGACGATCTCACGCGTGTGCGAGATCGACAGGAAAATCCTGCTGCGACTCATCAAATTCTTCACATGACCGTACAAGACGACCGAGGGTTTGCCCGCCTTATCGTTAATGACTTCCACATCCTTCCATCGGAATCCTCCGCTCCATCCTATGGCGAGCGCTTTCGCGACCGCTTCTTTTGCGGCAAAACGCGCGGCGAAATGTTGATAAGAACTCTTCTTCGAAGTGCAGTACCGAATCTCTGCGTCGGTAAAAATCTTCTCCAGAAATCGTTCACCCCATGTTCCGATGGTGTCGCGGATCCGGTCTACTTCGACGAGGTCAACCCCGATGCCTTCAATCATGCGACAGTGCTCCCACGCGCTCTTTCTCGACGATGGCAATCAAATCTTTGATGTCGTCGATTTCATAGTCGGCATGAGTTTCGATCGTTCCGAATGTGTCGCCATAGCGCGCGAAGACCGTTTTCATCCCCAGCTTTGCAGCTCCGATCATATCGCGCTCGGCCCAGTCGCCGACCATAAGGGCTTCTTCCGCCCGCACCTGCAGCGATTCGAGAGCTTTGAGAAACGGACCGGGAAGCGGTTTACGTTCGCCGGTGTCATCGAATGTCACGACCGAATGGAAAATGTGATGAAAGTTCAGATAGCACAGCCGCAGCCAGGCCTCGCGGGCGGGCGCGTCGGAGACCACCGCGAGCTTCAGACCTCGCTTGAGCAGCTCCATCAACGTCATGTAGACGTGAGGATAGGGCACGAGGGCCGCCTCGCGGGCACGGCGGTATGCAATAATTCCCGCTGAAAGAATCTTGTAGTCGACTTTGTTGAAGACATCGTACAGTAACTGGTCAAACACACTCTGGAACTCGATCCCCCGTTCCTTGTAGATTGCATCGATGCGGCCTCTCACTTCATCGGCGGAAAGTCTAAGCCCTGCATCGATCATCGCACGGATCGCCGCATCGACCGCCTGACGTTTCATCGCCATGAAGTCAACGAGCGTATTATCCAGATCAAAGACGACGGCTTTAACCATCGATGTCATTTCTTCTTCAGAATTTTTGCCACCTCATCTTCGATGAACGCCCGGACGGCCGGCTTCACGAATACCCCGTCGATGCCGATTTCCGAGAGCGCTTGTGCGAGCACGGCTGCCTTGCGCATTTCGTGCACTCTCTTGTTAACGACCAGGACCTTTTGCTCTTTGAGAATACAGTATCCTCCCTCGAAGTCGCCTTTTTCGTAACGCAACTGCGTGCCGCGCTGGCGAACCAGTTCTTCCAGCTCCTGAATGAGTTGCAGGTAATTCATGCGCGTAATCGATTCAAATACTCTTATCCCAGAATAACCATTTGCAGAGTGAAAATCAAACCCGTGTCAGAGCTTCGAACGTTGAAACGGCCGGAACACAACCAACCATGGAATCGTGTAGTAGCAAAGGAGGGCGATCAACGGAACGCCCGAGAGGGCCGCAAGCCGATGAATGAACAGCGTACGAAACTCCACGAGGTCGAACGAACCTATGTGGTCGAGGTACCATATCTTCCCGTCGAGCACCATCGTATAAATCTCGACGGGAGTGAAAAGATAAAAGAGGATCGCACTCATCATGAGCCAGCCATGCTCCTTCAATTTCAGGACTGTCGAGCGAAGGAATACGACGCCGGAAACCCAGAGAACGATGTATGCGATGTCGACAATGAGGGAGCCCTGGGCAATCAAGCCATAGACCGTCCGCTCGACGTACGGATGGATGTTCGGTTTGAAGTCGATCGTTCCCGGTATCAGCAAATCAAACCCAATCATCGCCCTGATGTTAATTCCACCCAGCCAGACCACCCCCGCACACAACAGCACAAAAAGGGATATTTTCCCGGAGCGCGATTCGGTCATGCGATCGCCGGGATCATATGTCTGTAAGAAAGTTTGAGCCGCAAACTCGTTTTCACGTTGAACTCTTCCTATCAATCGCGTAATTCTTGAACCAGCTCAATTCTTTCATCAGGGAAAGAAGATTACGCATTCCTTCGTGCGTCAACGATAGAAATTGATTCCCGAATGTAGTTCTCTCCTCGTTTGCGGAATCAGCAACGAGCGATCGTAAGAGAATCGAGATCTTTTTCACATTTTGTTCGAATTCATTCGAGAGCTTTGCGGTTTGTTCGGATGAACCGCCCTCGCGCCGCAGAACTTCATCCGCTTTAGTCACAAATTTGGAGAGGAAAACGATCTCTTCCATGACGGCTTGTTTCTGCCGGGCGCTTGCAAGCTCGACCAACCAGGCCACCTCGCTGCGGTGACGAAACTTCCTCTCAGCGAGCCGCTCAACGTCCTCGAGTAATCGATCTGTTTCCGGGCGAATCGTCATCCTTGAAGCCAGTGGGAAGACCGGCGGCTACGCCGGAATGACGATGGTGAATATCGACCCGACGCCGACTTCACTTGCGACTGTTACCCTGCCGCCGTGCGCCTCCGTCACGTGTTTGACAAGCGCAAGTCCGAGTCCCGACCCTTTTTCCTTGACCAGAGGAGTGTTTTTCGCCTGGTAGAACTTATTGAACAATTTCGTGAGGTCATCTTTGGGAATCCCGACACCGGTGTCCTGCACATCGATACGAACGCAACCATGACCGTTGGTCGCGACACCTTCGAAGAGGTCCAGTTTCTTCACGCTAATAGTAATCGAACCGCTGTCGGGCGTATATTTCAACGCGTTCGAAAAAAGGTTTGTCAACACCTGCGTCATCCGTTCCTTATCGATCGAGATGGGAGAGAGCCGGTCTTTGATGAACCGAACGGTGATCTGCCGGGTTTGCCCGATCAATTGCGCTTCATGGACGATCGGTTCAAGCACCTCGATGAGGTCCGCGGACTCAAAATTAAATTTCATCAGGCCGGCTTCCATTTTTGCGACATCGAGGAACGAGTTGACAAAATGGTTGATCCTGTTGGCGGCTTGCTGAATCATCCCGAGAGCATCCGTTTGCCGCGGCCCGAGCTTCGGCGTATCCTTCGTGTTGGCGATCGCGTAGCACGCGGCTTTGATCACCTGCAACGGTGTGCGCATCTCATGAGAAATCTCCGACATCATCTTCATGCGCATTTCGTCGAGCTGCTTCAGTTTGTCGCTCATAAGGTTGAACGCACCCGTCAGGTCGGCGATCTCATCGTTGGAGGTAATGGCAAGCGTCTCATAATGTCCCTCGCCGACTTCCTGTGTTCCGGCTTTCAATGCCTGGATCGGCTTCGTGACCGTCCGCGCGAGCATAACCGCCATCACGAGCGCGATCGTCAACGACAGGAAGAGAATCAGGACGGCGCCATTGATCGCGATGGAGGTTCTTCGCTCAAAGAGATTCAACGCTTTGTTGAGGGAGAACCTGTATGAATCGTACAGAGCGTGGATCGATGTCTGCAAGGAATCACCGAGCTTCTGTTCATCCTTTACAGCAGTCCGCGTGTCCGACTGGAAGGAATACCGGGCAAGGAATTCCGTAAATCTCCGGTGGCGTTCGACCAACACGTTGAGCGACGAACGCATCTCAGCACGCTCGGTGAGAGGACGAAGAGTTTCTAGCGTATTCAGAAATTCACTTCCACGCGCGACAAATGTATCTGAGTCGGCGGACGCTCTTGTCATCATGTAGGCACGGATTGCTTCCCGCTCGGCATCGAACGACATTTCAAGCCGTTGCGAAAGAGAGACTTCCTGGTCATATTGCTGCAACTCCGCCTTGCTCGACAAAAAAGTCTCCCGTAGTTGGAGGAGAAGAAACAGACTGGAGAACACCATGAATACAATAATCAACACAAAACCGGCGACAATCTTGCTGAAAAGAGGAAAACGCGGCTTGTTGAGTTGTTGCGGCTGCGGGGTCGTTGCGCTCTCCCCTGTGGCCTTTTTTTCTTCGTCCATCTTCAGAAAGAAATTGCCGACGCCCACTCCAGCCGCGCAAATTCTTGCAGGGGGAGACGAAATCGGCACAAACCTATGAGAAGTCGTTCTATCAAAACGACTCAAAGATAGGCGAGAAAAAGGAGAAAGTCAAATACGACAGGGACTTGCGCTATCGCATCAAAACCATTTTGTGAACTGCCTTGCCATGTCCCGCTTACGGGTGACGATAATAGAGCCTATCCCCCGTATGCCCGGACTCCCGGGTTGCTTTGTGGCTGCGGGGTGGATCTCGCTCATTGACCAGGAGTCCAGAACCAGACCCGTGAAAATCAGTGCTTTCAGAACGATATCGGATTCGCGACGGACCTCGTGGGAAATCTAAATCAAGGGATTAGAGGGATTGGCTTTGGGGGAAAGCAATAATCGATTCGGAAGAGGATTGCCCCTTGTGCCAATCCTGCTATTCTGTTGGATCCAGCCGTCACCATTTTCTGCATATCATCAGATCCCATCGCTCACGAGAGAATGGAATCTCCTGTTCGTCCCCCAAAAAGGAGCTCGATGTCTGGATCTATCGATACAAATGCATGTCTTCCCAATGACAATGTCGAACACGTGAAGATATTCTGCAAGTTCGAATCAACCCGAGGTCTTATGGCATCGTGTCTGGAATCTGGATATGGAATTTACTTGACTTTCGTCGGAATTTGTGCTACAATTAGGCAGTTTCATCGAAGCAAGGATTTCTGAAAGGCGCAAGAACACCTTGGAAAAAAAACATATCCTCTTTGTGGATGACGATCCCGAGATGCTGAGCGCTGTCCGCTCGGCATTGGAAGATGTCGGCTACAGAATAACGACAGCGGATGACGGCAACAAGGCACTCGAGGAGTTGAAGAAAGAAACCCCCGACCTCATCATGACCGACCTGCGGATGCAGCCAATGAACGGGTTTGAATTCTTCCAAGAGGTCAAGAAAGTCCCGGCCTACGCAAAGATTCCCTTCTTCTTCATGACGGCCATCAACGACCCACTTGCATCAAAGTACAGTGAAACGCTCGGCGTCGACGCGTACATTACCAAACCCGTCGACTTAGATGATCTGAGCGATATGATTCAAAAAAGGTTGAACCGCAAGTAATCATCTTCTCCCCGGCTTGTTGAACACCTCGTCGACCACAAGCTCCTCAACCCGGCTTCTCTTCGTTGACCTCCTGAGGGGATGGGCAGTCGTCGTCATGATCGAAACGCATGTCATGAACGCCCTGCTGAATTCTTCGCTGAGAGAGGGTCCATTTTTTGCCGTTCTCAACTTCATCAACGGACTCGTCGCTCCCTCCTTTTTGTTCTGCGCCGGTTTCGCGTTGGCTATTTCTCTCCAGCGCCGGTGGGAGAGTTACATCCATCTGGAGCGATCTTTCTGGCGATACATTGTGCGGTTAGGGTTCATACTCATCGTCGGATACTCTTTGCATCTCCCGTTTTTTTCATTCAGACGTCTGAGAGAGTTGACCGACGGGCAAGCCTGGAGTTCATTCTTCCAGGCAGACATTTTGCAGGTCATCGCAGTGACCTTGCTGGCGCTGGTCTGTCTGGCGTGCATCACACGGAAGAAAGAGCGGTGGGTTTGGGTCTCATCCCTCGCTGCCGCAGCCGTCATTTTTGTCTCTCCTATGGCATGGGAATTGGATTTTTCCGGATTGCCGATCTGGCTTCGCCCGTTCCTGACGGTGAGCGTGAAGACCGAGTTTCCATTATTTCCCTGGGCGGCGTTCCTGATTTCAGGAACCGTCATCGGCTACTGGTTTGTCAAAGCGAAGGAAACCGAAAAAGAACGTCCCCTGATGAAGCGATTACCTCTCCTCGCGGCGGCCGGGATTGCGCTTGCGATTCTCTTTGAGGTACTTCCATTCAACTTTTATGCAAATCAAAATTTCTGGGGTCCAAGTCCTGAATTCTTCTTCCTTCGCCTCGGACTGGTCCTTTTTTGCCTTGCTGGTTTTTGGTGGTACGAACGACTCTACAATCCTTCCTCAAAATCCCTCGCCTCGGTCTTCGGCCAGGAATCTCTCCTCGTGTATGTCGTTCACCTTCTCATTGTGTACGGTCAGGATTATGATTGGAGTCTCGTACGTGCATACGGGCAAACGTTGAGCTACGCACGATGTTTTGTTGTCTTTCTATTGCTGACAGGCGCGATGTTCGTTCTCGCCAATGTGTGGCATCGATTGAAGGCCTGGAACAAACGGATTTCGAACGTCGTTCAATTCGCTGCGTTGGGTATCCTCTTCCTTTGGTTCTTGACGAGATGAGCGGTTCGAGAGGAAAAAATCGGTAATGCATCTTTTTCATTCTCGAGTCCAGTCCAACCTCCCCTTTTGTCCCCTCCTTATTAAGGAGGGGAGAGCGCCAAAACATCCTCCCCTGGCAGGGGAGGATCATAGGAGGAGTTTCGACCGGTGCTCAAGAATGAAAATGATACACTACCAAGAAATCACTGAAGTTGAGTCTCTCATTTTTTTTTGTTACTTTAGCGGAATCTTTTTCGCCTGGATTCGAGACACGTATCCACTGATTCATTTACTAACATTAGGAACCCTCCATCATGAGTAGTCAACTGTGGCAACGAAAACCTGTCGAGCTTTTTGAAAAAGAGATGAGGGAGAGCAAACTCAAGCGTGTTCTAGGCAAATGGGGGTTAACTTCGCTCGGCGTCGGCGCCATCATTGGTGCCGGCATATTTGTCATGACCGGCGTAGGCGCGAAAGAGTATGCCGGACCGGCATTGGCATTCTCCTTTGTCGTCGCGGGTATTGGTTGTACGTTTGCGGCATTGTGTTACGCTGAATTTGCTTCGTTCCTGCCGGTGGAGGGCTCGGCGTATGCGTACTCGTATGCCACAATGGGAGAGTTGTTCGCGTGGATTATTGGATGGGATTTGATCCTCGAATACGGCATGGGCGCTTCTGCCGTGGCGGTTGGTTGGTCCGGATATCTTGCAAAATTTCTCCATCTGTTTGGTGTGAAATTCCCTATCTGGTTGATGAACGACGTTTTTACCGCGAAAGAAATGATCGCAGATGCCACCAACAGAGGTACGCTCGCGGATCTTGCAACGCGATACTCTGATCTGCATTTCCCTTCAATCGTCGGAGTAGAATTTGCCTTTAATCTTCCTGCGCTGCTTATTATTTGGATCATCACAGCGATCCTTGTGAGGGGAATTAAGCAAGCATCAAGTACAAATAACCTTATGGTTGCCATCAAGGTTGTTGTAGTGTTGTTCATTATTGTTTTAGGTGCACAGTACATCAATACTGCGAATTGGCATCCATTCATACCCGAACGGGGATTATATGTGGATGCCCTTGGCAGCTCTCACCGTGCATACGGTTTGTTGGGAATTGTCGCAGGAGCGGCGTACATTTTCTTCGCCTACATAGGATTTGATACGGTCTCGACGCACGCGGGCGAGGCGAAAAACCCACAGAAAGACGTTCCCTTCGGGATTATAACATCCCTTATCCTGTGTACAATCCTGTATATTCTTGTTGCCCTCGTACTAACAGGGATGATCAATTACAAAGATATCGATATTACCGCACCAATTGCAGCGGCATTTGGCTCTCAAGGTTTGAACTACGCGGTGTTCATCATCTCTATCGCGGCGATCGCAGGTCTCACTTCTGTACTGATCGTTATGCTTTTGGGTCAATCACGCGTCTTCTTCGCCATTTCGAAAGATGGCTTACTTCCCAAGAAAACATTTGGAGAACTTCATCCCACATTCCGTACGCCATGGAAAGCAAACATCCTGATCGGATTCGTTGTATCAATGGTCTCCACCTTTACCCCTATTGACTCGATTTCCAAGATGGTCAACATTGGAACCCTCCTTGCCTTTGTCATGGTCTGTATTGCTGTATGGGTCATGCGCAGGAAGGAGCCGACACGGCCACGTCCCTTTCGAGCGCCGGCTGTTTGGCTGATTGCGCCGCTGGGAGTTATTTTCAACTTTGGAATGATGTTAACTCTGGAGTGGCAAAATTGGGCTCGTCTCGTTATCTGGTTGATTATTGGGCTACTAATTTACTTCTCGTACGGACGAAAGCATAGTGTGATGGCAAAGCACCTTGCAGAGCAAGCTGCAGCGGAATCCTGATGAGCCCCGGGGATAGTGTGAGCCAGCAAACCGTCACACCTGTTGCCGTTATGACCGGAATCCGCGAATTCAAGCGCGAGCTTGGACTTCTTGATTCCACGATGATCGTCATCGGCTCGATGATCGGCTCGGGGATTTTCATCGTGAGCGCCGACATCGCGCGTACCGTTGGCTCCGGCGGGTACCTCCTTCTCGTCTGGATCATCACCGGCATCATGACCATCATCGGCGCGCTCAGCTATGGCGAGCTTGCGGGAATGATGCCTCACGCCGGCGGCCAATACGTTTACCTGCGCGAATCCTACAATCCGCTGGTGGGATTTCTCTACGGCTGGACGCTCTTTCTCGTCATCCAGACCGGCACGATCGCCGCCGTCGCGGTCGCTTTCGCGAAATTCACCTCCGTTCTCATCCCGGCTTTCGGTGAAAAGAATATTCTTCTTACGATCGGGAATAAGAGCGTGTCCGCGGCACAACTTCTCGCGGTCATCAGCATATTCGTGCTGACGTACATCAACTTGCGCGGACTGCGCGGGGGAAAAATCGTGCAGGATATTTTTACCATCACCAAAACCGCGGCCCTGCTGGGTCTGGTACTTTTGGGAATCCTCCTGGGAAGGAATGCCTCCGCGATCGCTGTCAACTTCCAGAACTTCTGGAGTGCGTGCTGGACGCACATCGCAGCCGGGAAAATAGTCTCGGTGGAATACATCTCCGGCATGACGCTCGCCGCGGCTATCGGCGTCGCGATGGTCGGCTCACTGTTTTCATCGGATTCGTGGAACAACATCACGTTCACTGCCGGCGAAGTCATCAATCCGAAGAAGAACATCCCTCTGAGCCTAGCTCTGGGAACGGGGACTGTCATAACACTCTACCTGCTTGCGAATGTGGCCTACATCCTGATGCTACCCGTGGTTGGGAATCCAGATGCATCCGACGTTTTCGGGCGAGGAATCCAATACGCTACCAGCGACCGCGTCGGCGTCGCGGCGGCAACAATGATCTTCGGCGCTCCGGCCGCGCTGATCATGGCACTTTTCATCATGGTTTCGACGTTCGGATGCAACAACGGGCTGATTCTGGCGGGCGCGAGAGTCTACTATGCGATGGCAAAAGACGCATTGTTTTTCAAAAAGGTCGGAACGTTGAACTCAAAATCGGTTCCCGGTGTCGCGCTCATCGTGCAGGCGGTCTGGGCAAGCATGCTCTGCTTCTCGGGCACGTACAGCGACCTCCTCGATTATGTGATCTTCGCGGTACTGATTTTTTACATCCTGACAATAGCCGGGATTTTTATCCTGCGAAGGAAACGGCCGGACGCGGAGAGGCCGTACAAAGCGTTCGGGTACCCGGTCATACCGGCCATGTACATTCTCGCCGCGACGGCGATCTGTATCGACCTTCTGATCTTCAAGCCGGACTACACCTGGCCCGGACTCGTCATTGTCCTGCTGGGAATACCAGTGTACTTTATCTGGAGGAAATTCTCTTCCCGGCCATCGATGCCGTGACGGCCCGGTAGCCTGCCTCTGTGGACTTCTACTCTTCCGCCAGGGATTACTTATTTGAGAAGCAGTAGTTTCTTCGTCTCGCTGAACGTTCCGGCCTGCCCGCCGTCTGTTGGGCGGGCGGCCAGGCGGTAGAAGTAGATGCCGCTAGGCACCCCCTTTGCGTCCCAGACAACCGATTTCCATCCTCCATCTTCCATCCCATCGACCAGCGTCGCCACTTCCTGTCCAAGGATGTCGTACACCCTGAGTGTCACAAATGATCCGCCGGAGGCGGAACTAATAGCAAATGACACCGTTGTCGTTGGATTGAACGGGTTGGGTAGTTCTGCCCCAGAGCATACTCTGTCGGGAGCGTCACTGAATTCCCGTGGAACTTCTCAGCGGCTATCTGTTTAATGAGCGTTTAAAATACCTGATTTCTTGAGGCTCAGGTAGGGCAGCGCTATCGTGGCAACATACAGGGGATTATTGTTCTCGCCCGTATCGGGGTTGAACCATTCCCACGCCTGTGTCATCCCGTCCGGCCGCATGTTTTCTCTTAGAAACTTGACGTAATCTCCGGCCATCTCCGCTGCGGCTTTTGGATCGACGGTGTAGATTGCCGAGATGTACCAGCCGGTTGCCGTTCCCCAGTAGCCCCCGTTTTGATACGCCCCGGTCTTTGCAAACGATTGTTCCCACCCGCCGTTGTTGAGCCGATCAGTGGTCAGGATTTGCCTTACGCATCCCTGTCTGACACCGGTCTTCTCGCGGAAAGCGCGAACGAGAGCGCATGCCACTTTCCTGGCGACGGAGGTATCCACGGCGCCGCTGTAAACAGCGAAGGCGCTCCCCCAGACATCGGGCTGGTTGCCGACGCCCGTCGCCGAGCGAAGCCACCCTTCATCTCCGTTTTGCGATGGATGGAAAAATGTCCTTGATATGGCGGCTTTGATGCGTGCAGAATCATCTTGATAGAGCTTCGCTTTCGGCGCCTGGCCCGAAGCCTCGAATAGCTGCGCAAGCTGGACTGCCGCCACGTATTTGAGCACGGACGGAAAGAGAAGCATCCCGCTCTTGAATTCAACGTCACAGAAGCCCCAATCCTTGGCGTTTTCAGTTTTTACATCGCCGGCGACAACCAGCCCGGTAGCCGCGTTGGCAGGGGACACGCGGTAAACCTTTTCGCAAATGTCCGCAACTGTTTCTTCACTGAACGAAGTCTTCACAGTCGATGTGAAGAGTAGAACGCATTCGGTCATTTCCCAATGTTCGTACACGGCGGTAATGAAATAGAAGTTATCATCCAGAGGTGGATACTTGCCCCAGGGATCTCCTCCCTGCTTGATGTCGGAGTCGTAAAAGCCCGGATAGAAGATGGGCTTTCCGTCGAAGTTGATATGGTCGGGGACTGCATAGGCGGGAACCGTCACCCCCGGACGGATGTGCCAATCCTCCGGCCCCTTCAGCGTTCCCGCAATGAACCGGATCCAGCTTTCCAGTTCTTTTGAGGAAATAAAATCCCCGCCGAGCATCATGACGGCGTCGCGGATCCAGAATGCGGGGTAGCCCATGTTCCCGCCCGGCACATGGACATCGTAAGGAGTGGTATTGCTCCACTTCCCCGAGGACCCTCCCGCCGGCAAGAGCGCCGAGTTAGTGATCCGCCGCGCCTGTTCTTTGAGGAAATCTTCGTCGGCCCGGCTCAGCACCTGCCCCGGTGCTTTCATGTGAAGTGCGCAGATAACCGCGGTGAGGATGACGATTGTCTTCATTAAGACTCCATGAGTGGAAATTGTTTTCTTAAGGGCAATGAGGTTTTAGTGTCATGTTCCCGAAATAGATTGATTACGTTTTGTAGTGTTGACCCTCACCCCTTCAATTCCCCTCTCCCAATGGGAGAGGGGATAATTTTGTCTCGAGGTAATTCTGCAAATCACCAAGCGATTTGTAACTCCTGCGCGGCCGGCCATTACCGGTATCTCCCCCGCCACCATTCGCTCCACTCCTCCGCAGTTTGGTACGATTGTCCCGTGAGAACTGTCAGTTTGGCAAGTGCACGCGTTTTTTCGTCGGGTGTCCCTATCCAAAGGAGGTTGACCAGAAAATATTCGACAAGGTCCCGATTATGAGCACGGACAAACGCGTCCATTGTTGTATCGAGCGGAAGACGTATGGGATTCGGGGAATCATGCACCGAATCGGCTCCGGGGATGTTCATTATCACCAGATTCAGCATCTCGTTGTAGAACGACGAATCGCTGGCGCGGATTGTGAGCCAATTCTGTGAAGAATCTATGCTCGAAATGCCGTCAAAGGCGGCAATGAGTGAATCGAGCAGCACATCTCTCCTTGCCGCAGCGGCGGCGGAAGTGTCCCGCAGGTGAGCGCGGACCGAATCGAGGAGAGGACGCGTTGCCTTCCCGTTGTTTAGGTTTGACCGCTTAAGCTGGAGGTAAAGTCGCGTTGTGTACGTACGGATGCCCCACCCATCCTCGTTCCCCTCCTTTTCGCAGTTGCTCACCAGCTCCCGGAACGAGGTCAGAAGTGTGCGCGAAGGCATGATTTCAAGAGGGCTGGGTCCCGGCGGGATGAGAGGGCAATAAATGTCGTAATCAAAGATCTCGCTGTTGTGGGCATTTTCGGTAATGCCCGATTCCTCCGCCCGCCATCCGCTCTGGGACATGAAGACGGCAACGCTGTCTCGCCCAAAGTATCCGTCGAGAAAGTGTGCGAGGTAATAATCGTACGCGCTATCGATTCCGTACTCCCTCCCGCCCGCACCAGCCTTGTTCTGCCTTCCCCGCAAGAGATGCCCGGCGCCGTAGAATATCACGCCCTTGTAATCGGGATGTTCTGTCAGCGCCTTCCGGATTGCCCTCGAGCTGATCCGGTCCCGCTCATGGGCGAACCAGTTGAATTTGGTTCGCCCCCACTCCAGATACCTTTTCCTGATCTCAGCAGTATCCCTTGTCTGCCCCCTCTCAAACGGTTTGTACGGTGGTACTCCTTCGGGACCGACGATCTGAAGATCATACGGGTGAGCGGAGCCCTTGGCATTGAGATGCGCAACGCGGTCAAGAATACTGTTGAGGGTGGAAGCGTATTCGACGACATCGACTGAAGTACCGCCAATCTTGTGGCCCCATTCGGTTTCCAGTTTCAGCATGGCAGCCAGCCACAGCGCTGAATTGCCATTCCGAATCGAACGCAACTTAAGGGCAAGCTGTTCGCTGTCGTCTTCCAGAAAGAGCATCAGCCTATGGGGAACTGCGCTCCGGCCGTTGGCAGTACCAACGCCTGCCCCCTCTTTCTGCTCCGCTTCAAGCGTATCCACCCAACGATTGAGCAGCCCGGTCGCCAGGCGCATGAACGCTCCATGTTCGTGGTATCCGTCGCCAATCATCACCACCTTTTTCCGGCAGAGATTGTCCATCAGGATCGCGTTGAGGGAATCGAACGGGTGCGTGGCGATGCCGCTGATTGCACTCTGACTGTCGACCGGAGGAGCATACGCGGAAAAGCAGCTTATGGCGACAGGCTGAGGATCGACCGAAATTGTTCGTACGAGAGTCCTCGTTCGAGTATCAACAACGGAGACACAGCCGCCGCCCTGGCATCCGACATAGACATACCTACTTTCGGCATCCAAAGTAATTGCATTCGGCCCCAATCCTACACGGATTTTCTTTAGGACCGATGAATTCGACAAATCGACGATCGACAAGGCAGAACCGATAACATCGGCAACGTACGCAAACTTGCCGTCGGGCGAAATCATGATGCCGCGCGGATTTCTCACATTGGGTATCTTTCCGATCACGGAATCGGTTGCTACATCCACCTTATCAATCTCGCTCAGCGAAACGTTGTCTACATAGAGATATCGCCGGTCGGGGGACACTGCGCACTCAATCGGCATGCCGCCGACCGGTATTCTCTTTTCAATCGATTGTGTAGCCGGATCGATGGTAAAAACGAAGGGAGTGAATACCTGGCTTTGATAGATATTCTCGCCTGCTTTCGATTCGCAGAACGGGCCCGTCCCCTCAGGCAGCTTCTTCACAATGCTGTCCGTTCGGGTATCCATGAACCAAAGCCCGTCATCCGATGAATGGGCAATGAGGAGAGTATGCCCGTCGGGTGTGATCGTTAATTGGGAGGGGTGTTCCCCGGCAGGCACTGTCCCAATAGTGTTCCCGGTTCGTTGATCAAACACCGTTACGTCGTTCGACGAGAAGTTTGCCACATAGCCGCGATCCTGAAGCGGCGAGATCGCAACGGCGGCAGTGCCCTTCCCGGCTTTTATCCTGCCAATGGCGCGGTTCGCCACCGGGTCGATCACCGTGACATGGTCCTCTGAAAGGTGGCTGACAAAGAGGAGCGGCCGTTTCTGCGCGGCAGGAGCGTTCGGATGTTCGCCGGTTTGTTCCACCTGGGCATGGAGCGAACTGCCGCTAAACAGGACAGTGAGAATAAGAGTTGGTAATATCATCTTCATAATGACTCCACCCGGCAACTTCCATCTTCGTCATTTGAGCAGCAAAAGCTTCTTCGTATCGATGAACGTTCCGGCCTGCCCATCCCGACTTGTCGGGATTGGGCGGGCGGTTAAACGGCAGAAGTAAACACCGCTCGGAACGTTCGACGCGTCCCACACGACTGATTTCCATCCTCCATCTTCCATCCCATCGACCAGCGTCGCCACTTCCTGTCCGAGGATGTCGTACACCCTGAGTGTCACAAATGATCCGCCGGAGGCGGAACTAATAGCAAATGACACCGTTGTCGTTGGATTAAACGGATTGGGATAGTTCTGTTCAAGAACAAACGAAGAGGGACGCCCGTCGTTCAACATCCCGCCGACGCCCAGTCTGATTTCGGTCGCCGGAGTATAGTCAAACCCGACGCTCCCGTTGCCACTCATCATGTGCGTTTCATTCCCAACATGGAGAACCAAACTTCCGTTTCCTGATTCAACAATATTCCAGGTGATGGTCAGCGGGTTGGAAGCCGATCGGATAGAGATCGGGGCCTCGTACGCTTTGCCGGTTGCCGGCGGGATAATTTCGACCATGCGTTGAGACGTGTACCGCGCATCAAACACTCCATCGGGAGGAATCGGCGGAAGATCATATCTCGACACATCGATTCCATTCTGCCCGTTTCCAAAAAACAGCGTCTGCTCGTTCCCTGCTCCATCCCTGAGCGTCAAAGAATTTAGGCCCTTCAGACGGTCCCGGGCAGATGAGTATAGCTTTTCCAGCGGGTGGAGAGAAGACAGCACGAGCTGACCCTGAGAACTGACTTTCACCCAGTACCCGCGCTCGGGTCGAAGAGTGTCCGCCATTACATACCCGGATTGATAGCCAAAATATTGCGACAGGACGATGCTCGCCGGAAGCTCCGTGATATTTGAGACCGCTACGGGTTGAGAAATCGAGCCGATGATGTTCCATCCCTTCCTGACATTGACCGTATCGACCAGGACAGAATCGCCCGCAATGTGCGTGAATTGCGGCACTGCAAATTTCAACCAATAACCGACACCTTGGAGAAGAGTGTCTCGAATCGTATAACCCGAAGAGTAACCAAACGCCGACGAAATCGATGTCGGAAAGATCGCGTTCGCTCTCGGGTCGGAAACAGCCAGTGGTACAGAGATCAAGTTCCAACCTGCATAAACGTCCGGGCTGACGACAATGGTGAAGGTCGTGTCACTCACAGCGACCGGGACTCCGCTCGTTACCTCACTTACGCGGATGCGGCCTTGCGTTGTGCCGATAAAAGGCACAACCCACGGATAGGAGCCGACCCCGGCAGCCACGCTGTCGGCAACGACCGACCAGTGTGAGCCGTTGTCCGGAGAGAATTCAATCCTGACTAGCGATAGGTGCGTTTCCGTCCAGCGGATGACCTCCGTCCGTCCACTGACGAGATACTCTCCGCCGTTCGGCGAGAGAAGGGCGAGCTGCAGTGTTCGATTCAGGTATCGCTGAAACACCCCGCTGCCAAACGTTGCGGCACGCAGAGCGCCGTTCGCTTTCGAGACCTTGAGGTCAATAACCATTACCGGCGGCAATCCCGCGTTATGGTCCTCCCAGCTTACGCCGTTGTCGGATGAATGGAAGACTCCAAGGTCGGTCCCGACATACAAACTCCCCGGCTCCTCCGGGTCCACGGCGATGGATTGATGAGGAATATCGGGAAGATTTGATGTAATATTCGTCCACGTCTCACCAAGATCCGTCGTCACGAACACATGGGGGGTGCCGTAGCCGCTGTACGTCATGTAAACGGTCGAACTGTTCGTCGGGTCAAATGTAATTTGCGTCGGATAACGATTCGGCAAGCTGCCGGTGACATTCAACCAGTTGCTCCCGCCGTTGGTCGAGGAAAAAACTTGAAAAACGGGGGAGAACCCAAGCGCCCCGGTTCCCGTCGCGGCCATCAGCGTATCGGAACTCGTCCATGAAACCCCGATGCAGGAGACGGGAGTACCGTTGAGGTCAGCAGGTCCGCTCGGTACGAACCAGGTTGCGCCAGCGTTGGTGGACTTGTGCACCTTTGTATCACCCGCATACAGGACTGCGGGGTTCGAGGGGCAAAGCACGAATGGAGCTATGAAGTTCGCAGTTGTGACGGCAAAAGAAATGCCAAACCAGCTCAAGCCGCCGTCGGTTGATTTGGAGATGGCAAGATCAACGTACTCTTCATACATAATATTGTCATTCGTCGGATCGATGGCGCACCATCCTCCGTCTCCATCGATCACCTTCGACCAAACGTTGTTACCCTGATATTCCAGACTCCCGTTATCCTGCAATCCTCCGAGAGCGACGACAGAATCAAGAGATGAATTCGCGAAACCACCATAGAATTGGGTTGTGACGAAACCTCCGTTGCATCCGAAAAATGATTCTCCGCCGTCCGTGCTCTTGAAAACCCCGCCGTCACTTCCAAAATACATGATCCGGGGATTTGTCGGGTCAAACGCAATGGCATGATGGTCGGCATGAGCGTATCCGCCCGGTCCTTCGGGGCCACCCGGCGGAACCGCGCCGTCATATCCCGCCATCCAATTCGACTTTTGAGCAAGCGTTGGTCCACCATCCGTCGCCTTGTAGATGTCCAACCCTGCGCAGTATACGGTGTCAGGACTTTTCGGATGCACAGCAACAACATTATCGTACCAACCCTGGGAGCCTACGTAATTTACCTGTGAGGAACGAGTCCAGGATGCCCCGCCATCCGTCGTTTTATAGAATCCATTGATTGCAGAACTCGAGGCGTCAGAAATACCGGCATACACTGTGAGATGGTTGGTCGGTGAAATGGCGAGTGAGGTTCGTCCAAAATTACTGGATGGCAATCCATTGGTGAGCGAATCCCAGGAAGCACCTGCATCCGTCGTTTTGTACAGCCCGGGATTTGGGGAAGAGTTCAGATTTCCGCACGCGATGTACAAAGTCGCCGTATCAAGCGGATCAATTGCCACATCCATGGCCATGAGGACGGATGAGACCTGCGACCATGTTGTTCCGGCATCCGTCGTCTTGAAAGTGCCTTCGCTCGTTGCGGCGTAGAGCGTACGGGAGTTCAAGGGATTAATGACGACCTTCTCCACGGCCGTAATCTGTGAGAATGTCCACGTCAAACTCGTCTGGGCCCAGGTGGTTCCTCGGTCTGTCGATTTCAAAACTCCCATCCCGTACGATGCGCGTGCACCCGGCGTTCCGATCAATGGACGATGATAGAGACTGATCTCCCCCGTTCCGATATACAAGATATTGGAATTGGTCGTGTCGATGGCGATACTGCTCACGGAAAAGACGGGAAGCCCGGTGTTTACCAGGACCCATGCGCTCCTGCCTTCACCGCCGGTCGTCGATTTCCACAATCCACCGCTCGCCGAACCTGCCCATATCGTACTCGGAGTATGGGGATCAACCGCCAGGGATAGCACCCGACCGCCGACGTTAATAGGCCCAAGCGACGTCCACGACGAGGAAGCTCCGCTCTGCACGCGACGCGGTTTCTCTTTGCTTAACGATAATCGTGTGTACTCGGATGCGTTCTGAAAAGCCCCCTTCGGAATCATCTCACCGGGCAGGGCACGCTGGCCATACCACCACTGGAACGCTTCCCACGCATCGGATTCCCCTTCCTCAGATTCCCTTTCCAATATCCGCGGTGATTTCTTAATCGAAAAATCATCGTGAGATAAGAACACGAAGGTGAGGCTGGAACACAGAATCCAGGTTACGAGACGTTTGAAAGACACCTTTTCCTTTTTGAGCATAGTGATGACAGCCTGTCTGTATTCTAATATATCCTTACCCGGACAAAAAGTCAACGGCCTGGTTTGCAAAAGTCTCCTTTTTTTGGTACACTTTTTATACTATTGAGGATTTTTTGGGGTTAGAGTTCAATGGAAGAGACACCTTCGCACGTACTTGAGCACGAAGAAGGCACCGACACCCTGATTCAGCCACCGGCCAGGGTGATTCTATTCAATGATGAAGTTCACACGTTTGATGAAGTGATCGGACAGATCATCAAGGCGACCGGATGTGACCTTGCCAGGGCGGAAGCCCTCACCTGGGAAGTGCACAATGCTGGGAAAGCAGTCATTTACGAAGGCGAAATGACTCGATGTGTTCAGATCAGCTCCGTCCTCGAAGAAATCGAATTGATGACGCAAATTGAGGTATAACCGTCGTGGTAGGACAGGAATCCTTTCCTGTCCTACATGACATCAAAACAATTTCAAATGACCGCCGACGAAATCCGGAAAAGCTTCCTGAAATTCTTTGAAGAGCACGGGCACAGGATCGTGCCAAGCGCATCCGTCATTCCCTACGACGATCCCACGCTGCTCTTCACCAACGCAGGAATGAACCAGTTCAAGGATGTTTTCCTGGGGACCGGAAAACGCGAGTACGTGCGTGCTGCCGACTCGCAGAAGTGTATCCGGGTAAGCGGGAAACACAATGACCTGGAGGAGGTCGGTCGCGATACCTACCACCACACGTTCTTCGAGATGCTCGGGAACTGGTCGTTCGGAGATTACTATAAGAAGGAGGCAATCGAGTGGGCATGGGAGCTTCTGACAAAAGTCTGGGGACTTGACAAGAAACGGCTTTACGCAACCGTCTTCGAGACCGACGATGAATCAGAAAATCTCTGGAAAAAAGTCACCGACATCGACCGGTCGCATGTTCTTCGCTTCGGCAAGAAAGACAATTTCTGGGAGATGGGAGAAACGGGGCCGTGCGGACCGTGTTCGGAAATTCATTTCGACCTGACGGACGATCTCTCGGGTGGAAATCTGGTGAACGCGGGCGATCCGCGCGTGATGGAGATCTGGAATCTCGTGTTCATCCAGTATGATAGGGATGCGGCCGGGAAGTTGACGCCTCTTCCGGCAAAACACGTCGACACCGGCATGGGCTTCGAGCGCATCTGCGCGATCCTCCAGGGCAAGAAATCGAACTACGATACGGACGTGTTCTCCCCTATCATTAAACGAATCGAGGACATTACAGGGAAAAGCTATACGATTGCGGATGTCGGATTGCCGATTTCGGATTCCAATCCCCAATCCCCAATCTTCCATCCTCCATCAGAAATAAACGTGGCTATGCGCGTGATTGCCGACCATGTTCGGATGCTGGCATTCTCCATCGCCGACGGCGGGATTCCTTCCAACGAAGGACGCGGGTACGTCATGCGGCGGATCCTCCGCCGCGCTGCACGCTTCGGTCGCACCCTCGACATGCATGAACCATTCATTTATAAGGTTGTGGAAGCGGTCGTGAAATCTATGTGCACCCAGTTTCCTGAAATCAAAGAGAAGCAAAATCAGATTGAGCGAGTGATCAAGGCAGAAGAGGAAAGTTTCAACCACACCCTCGATAAAGGGCTCAAGATTTTCGAAGAAATTGCTTCCGACACACTTTACAACCGTCTCAGAGATGAAGGATACTCCATATCAACGAACTATGACAAAGGCACCAATGAGCGCATTATTACTATTCTTGGGATATCAAAAGAAAGTCAGACAAGGAATCAAAATTATCTGTTAAGAACTGGCAAGATCTTCATAGGAAGCCCAACAAAAGAATTTGATGACTTAGGAAGTTATTCTGTAAGAGATTGGAATTCTGAACTTTCAAAAAAATACTTTGCAACTCCGTTGACAATACGGGGAAAAGATGTTTTTAAACTTTATGACACCTTCGGTTTCCCCCCCGACTTGACCGCGTTGATAGCGAAGGATTGGGGATTTGAGATTGATCAAGTCGAATTTGACCAACGGATGGCGAATCAAAAGATTAGTTCTCAGCTCAAAAGTGAAGATGAGAACAAGGGCTGGGACTTGGCAGTTCAATACAAAGGAGTTCATATCCCCACGAAAAATTCGGCACTGGGTTTCACAAGTGACTTGGATGCTCAAAATCTCCATTTCATTGGCTATGACTACCTTGAAGGGACAGGCACCGTCGTTAAATCCGACCGGGCAGAGCTTGTTGTTGACTCTACCCCGTTTTATGGCGCATCCGGAGGTCAGGTCGGCGATGAGGGTATTATCGAATTTGACGGTTTGAAGCTGAAAATAATTAATACCTTGAAGGCAAATGAGATAGTTGTGCATGCTCTTGAAAAAGAAATCGATTTGCCAAAGGGGAAGATTGTCAGGTTGATGGTTAATGAACCCCGCCGCCTGAACATCATGCGCAACCACACCGCCACGCACCTCGTCCATGAAGCGCTGCGACGCGTTCTCGGCGAGCATTTACACCAGCAGGGCTCGCTCGTCGCGCCGGATCATTTACGATTCGATTTCAATCATTTTGAAAAAATCAATCCCGAACAGCTCAAAGCCATTGAAGAAATCGTCAATGAGAAAATCAGTCAATCAATCGATGTCATAGCACTTAACGATCCCAAGGATTGGCTCACGATCGAGGAAGCGAAGAAGAAATATCCCAATGTCAAAATGTTCTTCGGCGAGAAGTACGGAGACAAAGTCCGCGTTGTCCAGGTCCCGGATTTCTGCGCCGAGCTCTGCGGCGGCACGCACGTGAAGAACACAAAAGACATCGGTCTTTTTAAAATCATATCAGAATCGAGCGTCGCCAGCGGCATACGGCGTATCGAAGCAGTTACCGGCGAAGGATTGAACCTGTACATTCAGAAACAGCTTGCAAGAGTGGGCGAGCTTGACGAACGCCTGGCGCGCCTGGCCGAAGAACAAGAGCAGCTTGAAAAAGAGCTTGGCGTGGAGAAACAACATAAATTCTCCCCGGTGACGCGCACAGTCGAAACCACTTCACATGGGAATATTACCATCGAAGATGTCGACGGCGTCGAGCGAATGGCAGCGCAAAAGGAAGGACTCATCGAGCAAGTATCGAAATCGACAAACGATCTCAAGAAAGAGCTCAGCAAGGTTCGCGTGAAGGGAGCGTCATCCACCATTGACGCAATCGTCGCAAATAGCGTTTCCATCGATGGGTTCAAAGTTGCATCGGGACGCATTGAAGCGGCAAGCATGGATGAGCTGAAGAGCGTCGGGGATACGCTACGTTCAAAACTGTCCTCCGGAATCGGTGTTCTCGGGGCCGTCGTCGATGAAAAGGTCGCCCTCGTGTGCGTCGTAACCGACGACCTCGTCAAAAAACTGCAGGCAGGAAAGATCGTCGGCGAGCTCGCAAAGCTGGTTGGCGGCGGCGGCGGCGGGCGCCCCCACGTCGCAACCGCCGGCGGCAAAGACATTTCCAAGCTCGACGAAGCGCTCCGTGCAACCCCGTCAATCGTTCAATCAATGCTCAAATAACCTATCACCTACAACCACTCAACCAACTAACGAGTTAACTAATCAACTAATTAACTATTCAACCAGCCATGGCCCATCTTCCCCTGACACTCCTGTACCGCCAGAAATTCATTCAGGACCAACTGAACGAGAGCGCCGAGACGAAAAAGAAAATGTTCGAGGCCTGCTCGGGCGACATCCTGAAAGCCGTCGATGCGATGATCAACGCGTTCAACAACAAGAAGAAAATACTGATTTGCGGCAACGGAGGAAGCGCCGCCGACGCCCAGCACATCGCCACGGAGCTGGTCATACGGATGACCAAAGCGAACCGGCCCGCACTGCCTGCCATCGCCCTGACCACCGACACCTCGATGCTGACCGCCGGAGGGAATGACATCGGCTTCGAGAATGTTTTCTCCCGGCAGGTGGAAGCACTCGGGACGGCGGGCGACGTTCTTATCGCGATCAGCACGAGCGGAAAATCCGAAAATGTCAATCGTGCCATCACTGAAGCAAAAAAACGCGGCATGACGGTGATCGGTTTTCTCGGGAAAGACGGGGGCACCTCAAAAACTCTGGTGGATGTTTCCATCATCATTCCTTCAAACGACACGCAGCGGATCCAGGAGGGTCACATCACCGTTGCGCATATTCTTTGCGGTATCATCGAGAACGAGATGTTCAAATAGCAATGGCGCACCCTCGCCGCAACGATTTTCTTATACCGACGCTCGGCGTCCTTTTTGACGGCATCGCGATCGAATTCGCGTTCCTTCTCTCCTACTGGCTGAGATTTGACACACGCCTCCTGAGTTTTCTTCCATTATCCGAAGACATTCCGGCACTGGATGCATACATCTACGGCTCGCTTGTCGTAATCCCGTTGTGGCTCCTTTTGTTCAACAGCCGGAAAATGTATGCCGCTCGACGCAATGTGGAGCTCGCGGATGAATTCTACAACATCGTCGCGCTCGTGACGCTCGGCATGCTCGTCGTCATGAGCGGAGCATTCTTTTACAGGGCGTTTTCATATTCGCGTGTCGTTTTCGGATTGTTGTGGGTGACGTCCGTTGGATTCATCTTCATCGGGCGCTTCCTTCTGAATCAGTTTGAAAAATCACTCTACCGTCGTGGCAAGGAACTGCGGAACGCAGTAATCATCGGCAATACAGAAACTGCCAACCGCATCTTCGACGTGCTGCATGACCACCCGCTTCTCGGTTACCGGTTCGTCGGATACTGCGCGCGACGGCCCGGTTCGCCGGACTCCTCCCTGGCGAAGGCATCGTATCTCGGGACGCCGGAAGAAATTCCATCACTTTTATCGTCAGAGCGGATTGAACTGGCGTTGATCGCACTGAACCATGATGAGTACAACCAGCTCTTTGAGCTGGTGCGCAAGTGTGAAGGAGTCAACGTGGAGTTTATGGTGGTCCCGGATGTTCTCGAGATCATGGCGGGCCAGATGCGGGTCGTCGAGCTGGAAGGCATTCCGTTCATCAAACTCAAGGGCGTCCCGATGACGACGTGGGGACGCATCATCAAACGCGCGTTTGACGTTGTCGTGTCCACACTTCTCCTGATTCTCTTTTCGCCGGTCTTCCTTCTTGTCGCGATCGCAATAAAACTCGATTCACGGGGGCCGGTGTTCTTCTCACAGGAGCGCGTCGGCATGGACGGGAAACAGTTCAATATCCTCAAGTTCCGTTCGATGCGCGCCGGCGCGGAGGCAGAAACGGGTCCCATGTGGGCGATGCAGAATGATCCACGACGAACACGGGTCGGAAGGTTTCTTCGCAAGACGAGTCTGGACGAGTTACCCCAGCTCCTGAATGTTTTCAAAGGAGAAATGAGCCTCGTCGGCCCCCGCCCTGAACGCCAGTTCTTTGTGGACCAATTTTCCCGGAGAGATGCTTCCGGAGACGCGTTCGTGCCGAAGTATCTCGACCGCCATCGCGTAAAGACGGGCATGACGGGCTGGGCGCAGGTCAACGGCTTGCGCGGCCCGCACGGCTCTCTCGAAGAAAGAATCAGGTACGACATTTACTACATCGAGAACTGGTCGCTGTGGTTCGACATCAGGATACTGCTGAAAACCGTCCGCGCCGTCTTGTCGACATCACACCAGCACAACCCCCCTAACCAATTAACCGTTTAACCAACTAACCGATGATAACACTTTTCGTCTTCTATCTTCACACGATTGCCGCTGTGACCGCATTCACCAAGCGCTGGCAGGACGGCGGTTGGGGAGAAGGACTCCTTGGGATAGCCTTCATTGCACTCATCTTTTCGGTTGGCTGGTCCATCACCGCGTTCATCCTCGCGCTTATCGTGGAGAAGAAAGGTTTTGGCATTTGGTTCGACCGCGATGCGATGTCGCTGGCGTTGTTGACCTTGCTGGAGGCGGGGTTCTATTACGCGCAGGTGAGAAAAAAAAGGGGAAGGTTCGCGTAGGGTCCACTTTTCACTCGCTGGGAGGGAGCTGCCAGACTGTGCAAGAAGTCTGATTTTTCAATTCCGATCCCTGAATGTGAATTGTATTGAGCACTTCTTTTTAGGAAAAATGGGGTTTCACACAGTCTGTGCGCTCCCGACCTGCAAAGTAAACCTTCGCAAGGTTGACCATTGTACTTTCCTGGAGAATCTTGCGAAGGTTCCAATCCACACCGAACTCATCCCCTCTGATCCCCTTCTCTACAAGTAGAGAAGGGGAAGCGCTTCCGCAGTCGACGTCCCTCTCTAATTTTAGAGAGGGACTACAGGGTGAGTTCGGCGAAGGTCCACGGTATGTTCCCAAGTTCGGGTTGGGAATGTTCTGCGCACCAAGCTGGGAGGCTTCGCTGCGGGCAGTGACATCGTGCGTATCATCGCTATGGTCGGGAGTACACCTGTCCCCCGTTTTCCTGGCGGAACGCCCTCCCAGATCACGAATCGGACTCTACTTCTCCCCGTGTTCCCTCGGTTTGTATTCAATATCCTGTTTGACCAGCTCTGTGTACGGTCCAAACCAGCCCTTGAAGAAGACTCGCCTGAGAATGCCGGCAATCTTTGAATTGAACACAACAACGCCGACATTGCGGGTATTGTAGAAATAGCTCTTTTCGGCATTGCTCGTACCGAGCCAGCAGGAAGAAGAATCCACTACAATATACTTGCAATGCTCAACCCGCGCGAACGAAATATACCCGCCGGACCAGTCGGGGATTGAGCTGAACTTCACTTCGATGTTCGGAGTCAATGCCAGTTTCTTCAACTGCTCGACTTCGGCGCGGTTCTTCTCCCAGTCAGAGACAATCAATCTGACCTTCACGCCGCGTTGAGCCACACGAACCAGCGCCTCATTCAAAACCGTATACAAACTCTTGCCCCGGCTGAGCGGCGAATACGTGAGGAATTGCAGCATGACTTCATGGTTTGCCGCATCGATCAACTTCACGATGTTTGTTTCGTCCCAAAGTGTTGTATCGGGTATCAGACTTTTGGGACTGGCCGTCGGAATGAACGTCAGCGTATCCCCAGGGCCCTCGACCAATCTAATGGGAACAGCATAACTCTTCGGCATCAACGCCTCTTTGATGAAGGACGGGTCATTCTTTTCTGAGAGCTTCCAATCGAGATCGAAAATATCCCGGTACATCTGAATTGCTTCTTTGCTCTTGAGCCGGATGCCCAGCTCATGGATATGCTTCAGTGCACGCCAGTCAAAATTCTGACTCCCGAAGAAGATCTCCTCTCCGTCGACGATGAAGTATTTTGAGTGCTGTATCCCTCCCGCCAGTCGACCGAAATCGATGACCCGTGTCGTGATGTTCTTCTGCCTGCCGAGCGAATCCGCAGTTTCGGGATAGGTTTTGTACATCCGGGCGTCCACGATCATGCGAACGGAGACGCCGCGCCGCGCCGCAGCAATGATTCCGGCCATGACATCCTCCAGCGGTTCTCCCGTTTGATTGGAGATATAGAATTCCTCAGCATCGATTGACTTCTTCGCGTGTCCGATCATTTCAAGCCAGACTTCGTGTGCATTGCGGATGTCCGCATTGGCGAGGATGGTCCCGACCGGAGCGCTCTCAACAATTTCAAAATCAGGATAGCCCGCTTGCTCCCGACTTTGTCGGGATTCAGCGGGCAGGCCGGCAGTCTGGCCGTTATTCCTTGCGCACCCTAAAATGACAAGCAGAACGATGGCAAATAATTTTCTCACAGGTCAACTCACGATATAGTTTGAGGGATGAGCACGGAAGTTAGCATTGTGTCACTCAAATAGTTTTAATAAGTCCTTGGATCGTTATGTCACTCCAGACCCTCTCCCCTTCAATTCCCCTCTCCCGCCTGCGGGAGAGGGGAAAGGGGTGAGGGTTAATAGCAGCAAGATTTAATCAATCTATTCCCGAGACAGGACACTGGTATCACAATCTTATTGACAAACAGTGTCGTGCGAGTCAGTTTTCTTTTGGATATAAGACGACTTTGACATAATTCTTCATATCGAAATACTGCCGGGCGGCGGTCTGGACGTCTTTAGCGGAGAGTTTGTCGATCAACGCGGGATATTCCAAAATCGCCGACGGATCTTCATTATTCATATAAGCGGATTGCAGCGAGCTGAGCCAGAAATTATTCTCTTTGAGACTTACTTCACGCTCGCGCCGCTGGATTTCTTTGACCTTTTGAATATAGCTTTCTTCCGGACCGTATTTCTGCAGACTATCGATTTGTTCAAACGTCGCCTTCACAAGCTCGTCAACCCGTTCGGGCGCACAGCCGAATCCGATTCCGATGGAATACCGTTCCTTCGGATAATGTGATGGGCTTGCTCCCACTCCAACTCCGTACACGCCTCCTTTTTCTTCACGCAGGACTTCCCTCAGCTTGATAGTGAGAACGCTTGCCATGCTTTGTATCTGGTGGCGGTGTTCCCGCGTCCACTCAAACGGACCGGTAAAGACTATTCTCACCGCACTTTTGGGCTCGATTCCTTTCTTAACCGTTTTTTCGATGATGCCGGTGGGCGGATTAACTCCAACATCCTTCCAGGTCTCATTCCGGTGCAGCGCCGGAAGTCCGGCGAGATATGTTTCCACAAGAGGTTTGATGGATGCGGGCTGGAAATTGCCGACGAAGAAGAAAGTGAAATCGCTCGCGTCGGCAAAGCGGTCGCGGTACACATTGTATGAGGTTTGCAAATTCATTTCGTCCAGCAGCGCCGTGGTCATCGGTCGCCGGCGGAAATGGTGCTGGGCCAGCGTCACTTGCGCCGTGTCGGAGAAAGCAACTTCCGGTTGCGCGCTTCGATTCTCAAGGCTTCCTTTCATTCTTGACCGGAACGAAATATAGGCGGTGCTGTCCCTCCGGGGCCCGGTGAAATACAGGTACGTGAGCTGAAACAACGTCTCGATGTCCTGGGGGGCCGCGCTTCCCGAGAGTCCTTCATCGAGCTCCCCGACGTAGGGAGAGCATCTCACGATTTTATCCGAGAGCAATTTATCGAGCTGGGTAAGGTCGAAGTCTCCTATGCCGGCCTGCTGGATCACCTGCGCGCATGTCGACGCAGCGATATAGTCTTTATCCGCGACGAGAGACGTTCCGCCGGGACTGTAGGCCGAGAAAAGCACCTGATCATTTTTGAAGTCCGTGGGTTTCAGCACAACGCGAGCGCCGTTCGAGAGTGTCCACTCGGTCACCCCGAGGTCCGTCCGTGTTGATTCACGAACGATCGTCCCGGGTTTGGGAGGGTTCAGTACGAGGGCCAGGTTGCCCACGTTGTCGATGTACGGTTGGATGGATTTCTTCTCCGCATTCGAGAACACGGATCTTAACCGGTCTTCGGATGGGACGACAATGTCTTTTTTCTGCGGGAGATTCACCAGGGTTACTCTATTCCGGACTGTGACCCAGTTGCTCGCCACTTTATTCACCTCGTCGAGCGAGATCCCCGACAGAAGTTCTCTATAGAGCATGAACTCATAGGCGATGCCGGGAACCGGCTCGTCCGTCAGATAGTGCCGGACCAACTCTTCAACATAGTTTACCGATTCAGTCTTATCGCGCTCATTAAAAGCGTTTTCCATTCCGCGAAGGAGTTCTTTCTTTTCGCGGGCGAGCTCGGTTTGTGTAAACCCGAATTTCTTCACACGTTCAGCTTCCGTCAATAAAGCATCCAGTCCGCGTTCGAGCCCGTTCTCTTTCACGCCGGCGCTCATGAAATAAACATTCTTCGTCCGGACGAATCTTCCGGGTGTAACGTACCCGTACAGAAAAGGTGCATCCGCCTGCCGGGCGAGTTCGGCGAGACGATTATTCTGCATGCTCATGTAGAGTCCTTCAACCAGCGATCTGCGGTAATCACCGATTGTCTTCGACGATGGAACATCATGCTTACAATAGATGCCGACGCGCGAATTCGTTGCTTCCGAATCGGTTGCGACGGCAAACAGCGGTTCGTCATGGTCCGGAACGGGATACATCGTTCGTTCCCGTCCATTTACCGAGGAAGGAATTCCGGTGAAATGATCTTTGATGAGCTGTTCGATTTCGTTCCTGTCGAAATCGCCGACGGCGATAACCGCCATGAGCTCCGGCCGGTACCAATCTTTATAGAAGCGTCTCAGAACATTATGTGAGCATGTTTCCAGAGTTTTTTTGTCTCCGATGATGAGCCTTTCCGCATACCGTGAATTCTTGAACAGTACCGGAAGCTGTTTGTCAAACATGCGTGCTTCCGCGCCGCGTCCCAGCCGCCACTCTTCGATGACCACTCCGCGCTCCCTGTCGATCTCAGCGTCGTCATAGGTCACATTGTGCGCCCAGTCCTCAAGAATCTGGAAGGCCTTTCGCAGCACTGAAGAGGAATCCGTAGGAATTTTCAGCATGTAGACCGTTTCATCAAAATTCGTGTACGCGTTCAGGTCGGCTCCGAATCGCATCCCGACCGACTCCATATAATTGACGAGCTCCTGTTTTTTGAAATTCTTCGTCCCGTCAAACGCCATGTGTTCGCAGAAGTGGGCAATGCCGCGCTGATCATCATCTTCGACGACTGAACCGACGTTGACGGCAAGGCGGAGTTCCGCGCGCTTTTCCGGCTTCTGGTTGCACCTGATGTAGTAGGTAAGACCGTTCTTGAGTCTGCCGACCGTCACGTTTGAATCGATAGGAAGGTTTCTTGAAAGGTCGAGTGATTCGATCTTATTCTGCCCGAACATCCAGCCAAAAAGGGAAACCGCAAAGAAACCGGCAAGCACAACGCGATTCAACCTCATCGTTCTACTCCTTTTGAAAATTATGAGACATTCAGGAACTGGGATTTACCGTGAACACTCGACCTCTGAGTTGACGTGAAGTCCGGACACTGCGGCGCCGGACCGACAGTCTGGCAATTATCGGTGGAAAGATAGCGATCTCGACGGTTGAAATCAACAATTTGCCTCCGAAGTTGATTCTCATACGGTCTTTGCGTATATTTGTCATCGAATTCAGCAAGAATACCCTGAAAATTCATAGTATAGGAGCTGTCATGAAACAACTGCCAGTTATTGCCTTGCTTGTCATTATCGCCGCAAGTTTCATGGTGACCGGTTTCCAATGCGGATCAACCGAAATGACCAGCGCCAAATTGTACATCCAGCGGTCTGACTGGCCGAGCGCAGAAAAAGCACTGACCACGGAAGTGGAAAAGAACCCTACGAATGCCGAGGCCTGGTATTTTCTGGGATATGCGCGCCTTCAGCTTAAGGAATTCAAAGAAAGCCTTGACGCGCTCAACCATTCGCTTCAAGCCGGCCCCGAGTACGCTTCCAAAGTGAGCGATGCGAAACACTATGGATGGCAGCAGACTCTCAACGACGGTGTCTCGAAGTACAATGCCAGCATCCCGGACTCGATCCCGAAAGAGGCGAAGGCGGCCCTGCGCCAGCAGGCAATCGATTCGTACAACCTCGCTATCGAATTTGAACCCGATAGCGATGTAACCTATCACAGAATGGCTGTAGCGCAGATGGCGCAGAATAACTTCGATGAAGAGATTGCCTATCTCAAAAAGGCGTTGGACCATAAGAAAGACCCTGAATACTTCCGGATGATCATCATCGCGTACACCCAGAAAGGCGAGGATGCGGAAGCCAAAGGAAGCAAACAAGATGCTACGACGAGTTACACAAACGCGATTGCAGAACTGATCGAAGCACGGAAGCTCGACCCGAACAATGAAGACCTCCTGAGGACCATGATTGACCTCTATATCAGGGTTGGAAAGGCGGAGGAAGCCAAACCCGCCATGCGTGAGGCCATCGCGAAAGACCCGAACAACAAAGTGTACCTCTATGATCTGGGGGTTCTGCTCATGAACAGCGATAGTTTGAAAGAATCGATCCAAAACTTCGACGCGGCTCTCGCCGTTGACGACAAGTACGAAGAGGCACTGCGGAACCGGGCGGTGGCCTACATGAAATTGGGTCAAAAGATGAAAGATATCGTCGACGCGAGTGTCGACGCGAAAAATAAGGACAAGGAAGTTGATAAATCATACGTCGAGTTTTTCAAGCAAGCCGCAAAATCGCTCGAGAGATTAACCGAACTCAAACCGAACGATCCCACTCTCTGGGATGCGCTCGCCACCGCGTACGGCAATTCCGGGATGTACAAGGAAGCCACGAAAGCCATCGAGAAGGCCGACGCCCTAAAAAAGAAATAAGTAATCCACCACGTCTCGTGCCCTTCGGGCCGCTTCTGAAGGGCACTTTGGTTCTTGAAGGAACTCTCATGACAAACCAAAATTCACCGCCACAGCAAATCAACATTGAACTCGGGGAGAAAGAAGCGGAGGGAATCTATTCGAACCTCGCGATCATCACACATTCACCCGCAGAATTTGTTATAGATTTTACGCGCGTTCTGCCCGGTGTCCCGAAGGCAAAGGTGCACGCGCGCATCATCACGACCCCGCAACACGCAAAGTTGCTCCTGAATGCTCTCCGGGACAACATCGAAAAGTATGAGAAAACCTTCGGGGAGATCAAAATCCATGGGGAATCCGCCTCGGGTGGATTTGGATTCCAACCGCCGTCGGCGGGGGAAAAAGTGCACTAGACCCATCCAAAATTCCTTCCATAATCGTTCCGGGAGGGAAAAACCGGCATTCAGGGGCAAATTGTGATATAGCCCCTTGATTCTCAACCGACGTTCAACTATATTGGTTGCAGATTCTGATTTTCATCACCAATACCGAAAGAACTGATTTGAGCACCAAGAATAGTTTCTTACGCCATTGTTTGAGAGTTTGGCCATTCATCGTACTCCTCTCGCTACTCTCGACAACCGTCTGGCAGTGCATCAACATTCCCCCAAAACCCGTTCTGCCAAATTGGGATACGCAGTTGAGTATTCCTCTGGTGGATACGGTGTACTACCTGAAAGATGCATTGAAGGACTCCAACATCACGACGCTCGACAGTGTCTACGTCTACAAGCCGCACCCGTACAATTATGCTCCTGTGAGCATCGGCGACACGAGCAATCTCAAGTTGAATCCTTCGATGACGGACACAACGATTACCAAGAGAATCGGGAAATTGAGAATCGCACCTCCGCCACCGGTTGAGTATCAGCTTACAGACTCCACTCTGTTCTCGCAGGTAGGTGTGACCTTGCCCACGGATCGTGATACGACAATAAATCCCCTCGGGCCTCCGCCGCTGCCGCAGTTTATTCCGGGATTTACGTACAACACTTCGCAATCTCTCGTCTTTTCGGATACGTCGTTTGACTATATCACACTTTCCGGCGGGCACATGACACTCACGGTCACGAACGCGATGCCGACAACGATGAGCGTGACCATCGGCCTAACGAACAAATTCAGCGGCGTCATTACGAATCTTTCTTTGCCGCTGGTCAATAGCTACGACTCGGCATCGACTGCCCAGTCATTGGATGGAGTCGTGTTGACCGACTCCGTTACTGCGACAATCCAGTTTCAAATCTCGAGCACGACTCTCCCGGCTGTATTTCGGGCAAACAGCAATATCGGTGTTCGCCTCGCTATCAGCGACACCTCATCCGATGGGAACCTGTCGATCTCCGAGGCACGCTTGAGGATTCCTTCGATTGAGGTGCAACCCGACACGACATTCACCCAATTGCTCATTGACCAGCTCCCGCCGACGTTCGTCCAGCAGGTGCTTTTCAAGGGCGGAGCGATAAGTTTCTCGGTTCTCAATCATATCGATGTGGGCATTGATATTGATCTGAGATTCAAAGAACTGCATAGGAATTCCGACGATTCCATTTTTGTTTTCGATCCGACAATTTCGCCATTGACGGCGCTACCGGTGACGACCATCAGCCTGGACCAGACCCCGGGGGGATATCATTTTGAGTCCGCCGGGCCATCCGATGACTCCCTGAGGGTCGGCCTTTCCATCAGGACCTTGGAGCTCCCCTATCTTTCCACCGTCCATGAGACCGACAGCTTGAGTCTCAGCATTCATTTTCAAACGCCGTTTTATATCAAGTCTGTCACCGGTCGTTTGCGGCCAACCAGCATCCCGATCAACGAGCGCATCGCGTTCCCCAAGAACTCATTAGGAAGCAACTTCAGCGCGCTTGCAATCGAGCTCCCGGCAGACACGCTGCTGCGGCTTGACATCTGGACCGCCGCGGGACAACCGATAGACTTCATCGGATTCAGAGTGCGAGGCATTGCGCTTAACGGCACCGAGATTGGTTCGTTGACTCTTCCGCCGACAGCCCCCGCCCCTGACACCGCCTGGAGATTCATGCCGGGGCAAACCAATTCTGTCGGGTTTACGGGCACTCAATTGAATGCGTTCCTGAAGAACTTCCCGGGCGGTCAGCCCGACAGCCTGACGTTCGAGGGCACCGCTTTGATAGACCCCGATGACGTCTACAACAATACGAGCACTTCGGGAACGGTGAATGACACAATGAACATCTACACAACGGCGAACTTCATGGTCCCCTTCAAAGTCAGGATCGATAGCGGAGCATTCAAGGATACCGTGAGCATCGGCAACGACACGAGCAAGGGACCGAAGGTCGACAAGAAGCTGATTACCTCCATTGTCTCGGGAAACCTGATGTTCATCACGACCAGCACCATTCCCGTGCACGCGGGATTACGCACGTATTTTCTCGACAGTTCACGTTCGGTGATTCTGGCCATGGACTCGGTGGACATTTATCCGGGAATCAACCAGTACCACACGCTGAGAATCTCGAGAGCCCAGACCATCACGTTCACCAATGCGAGCAAAGCGGCGCTGAAGTTGATGATGGACACTCAAGATCTCATGGCCACATTCGATTCAACACAATATATCCGGGTGCGAGTGTTGGCCAATATTGTTTTCAACGTCGACCCAACGAAATAAGAGGACAACCACGATGAAAAGGCGCATAATGACGTATCGGATTGTTCTCTTACTCTCAGTCCTCATGATCGTCCACGGGAGCTCATCCCTCGTTGCCGGAGACGAGCATGCGAGCATTGTCGGCATGAGCATGGCCCGGACCTTCGTCGCATCTTCCCGCGGCCTGGAGGCAATCGGGACGAATCCCTCGAATCTCACCCTGCCCTACAAGGGAAGTATCATCGAGTACATCCACAGGACGGTGGTGCACGATTCGCTCATCGTGACGAAGGATTCATCGGGGATCGAATCGGAGCAGACGATTTCCGTCAGCCATGACACACTGATCGCCCAGCGGAAAACTCCGCCGGCAGTGACGTTCCAGCTTCTCCCCTCCTTTGGATTCAGCCTGAGGACGGACTTCGTCAACTACGACATCTACAACAACTATTTCACCGGGGTTGACACGGGGGGGCCGAGCAGAGCGTCAAAGTATTTGAGCGACGACGACAAGAACAATATCCTCGGTATCTTTCCTTCCGGCATCGCGGAAACACACGCCGACATCGATATACGTCTCTTCGGGCTTACGATTCACAACGATTTCCTCGGCGACATCGGATTCACCGTGACCGACCGGGCGGCAATGAATTTTGACTTGCCGCAGGATTACGTGCGATTCTTCTTCTTCGGGCTGGACTCAGTTGGCTCGACCTACAACCTGAGCGGGACAAACGTTCGGGCATGGTACCTTCGCGAGTACGCCGTCAGCTACGCCCGCAGACTTCCGTTCGTGCCCATCAAAGACTTCTCGGCAGGTTTCAGTGTCAAGATGATTCAGGGATACGCGGTGGTCATGACCGACAAATACAACGCGACGTTTGGAAATCAGGTCGTCCGTGATTCCGCCGGCAACATCACGAATTATATTCTGAACGGGAATTTTGATTTCAAAGTTCTGAGGGCACAGAGCGATAATTTCAATCAAAAGACGTCCTTCACTCCATTCCCCACTCCCGCGGGAACCGGCCTCGGCCTTGATCTGGGTGTCAACGGCGAGGTCGTGCGCGGGGTCAGGGCAGGCCTGAGCGTGACCGACATCGGTTCCATTAACTGGACGGCAAACACGAGACAGATCGTCGCGACCACTACCATCCACATGACGAACCCGACAGCGAGCGGTCAAGCCGACAGCTTGAAGTCGGCCTTCAAAGGCAAGGATACGCTGGCCGACGCTTTCTCGACACCTTTGCCCACCTGCCTCCGGCTCGGTGCGGCGATCCAGGTGGACGATCTTCCGTTCATTTCGTGGTTTCCCGGTCAGTGGCTGATAGCTTGCGAGTATCAGCAAGGCTTCAATAATTCGCCGGGCAATTCAGAGCGGGCTCGCTTTTCGGTCGGGACGGAATACCGCCCTGTCTCGTTCCTACCACTGAGAACGGGGCTTTCGTTTGGCGGCATTGACCGGTTCAATTGGGCGGGAGGATTTGGGTTGGATTTCGGCGTGTTCACCTGGAACTTCGGGTCGGAAAACATCGGTTTGATTCTCACGCCGCACAGCTACCAGCAGGCCTCCTTCGGCATGAGCATGGTATTCAGGATTTAATACGGATCGCGCGGCCCGCGTCTGACGAGGGCCGCGCTTATCCGCTTATAGAATATATTTGCTCAAATCCCTGTCCTTCACTATCCCGCTGAGCTTTTCCTCAACCATTTCCTTCGTCACCGAAATGGATTTCCCTGCATACTTGTCCGGTGAGTTAAACATGATCTCTTCCAGGAGCGTCGTCAAAATGGTGTGCAGTCGGCGCGCACCGATATTCTCCACCTGCTCATTGACCTGAGTCGCGACGCGGGCGACTTCACGAATGCCTTCCGCGGTAAATTCGAGATTCACTCCTTCCGTTTCCAATAACGCAACGTACTGTTTGCTGAGCGCGGTTTGCGGCAGGGTGAGAATTTTCACAAAATCATCTTCCGACAGGGTGTTCAGCTCGACACGAATCGGGAACCGTCCCTGGAGCTCCGGAATCAGGTCGGATGGCTTTGTCGTATGAAACGCTCCGGAGGCGATGAACAAAATGTGGTCCGTTTTCACCATTCCGTATTTCGTCAGGACGTTTGAACCTTCGACGATCGGCAGAAGATCGCGCTGAACCCCTTCACGGGAGACGTCGGGCCCGGCGGACTGGCCCGAGGAGCTGGCGATCTTATCGATCTCGTCAATGAACACGATTCCTGCGTTCTCCACGCGATTGAGCGCGTCCTTGACCACCGCGTCCATATCGATGAGCTTGTCGGCTTCTTCCTGCGCCAGGACGGCGCGGGCTTCGGCAATGGTCATCTTTCGCTTCTTGCTCCTCTTCGGCAGGATATTGCCGAAAATCTCCTGGATGTTAATGCCCATCTCTTCAGCATTCAAAGGGCCTAGAACCTGCATCATGGGTATCTGGCTCGCCGCGATCTCCAGCTCGATCGTACGGTCCTCAAGTTCTCCCGCGCGCAATTTTTCCCTGAATTTCTCACGAGTCGCATTTGTTTCGTCCGTCTCATTCAGAATTTCGGAACTTCCTTCGACGCCCGCGTTCTGACGGTGCCTCAACGGCGGTACGAGAATATCCAGGATCCGGTCCTCCGCCAACCGCGCGGCTTTGTCCTGGATCTCCGTAGCCTGCTCGGCCTTCACCATGTTGACTGCAAACTCGGTCAAATCCCTGATCATCGATTCGACGTCTCTTCCGACGTACCCGACTTCGGTGAATTTCGAGGCCTCGACTTTGATAAACGGCGCATCCACCAATCTCGCGAGGCGGCGTGCTATTTCCGTCTTCCCGACGCCCGTCGGACCGATCAGGATAATGTTGTTCGGCATGATCTCTTCGCGGAGATTCTCGGACGTCTGCAACCGGCGCCAGCGATTTCGGATCGCAATAGCGACCGATTTCTTGGCGGCTTGCTGACCGATGATATAGCGGTCAAGCTCCCGAACGATCTCCCGGGGCGTCAACTCGTGTTTTGGTTCTTTCTTCGTCTTCTTGTTCATGCCGGCCATTTCAATGCAAGATCATGGTACTTGGTTCCTTGTTCTTGGTTCTTTGTCATTTGTTCCTGGTTATGGCCTTGAGCTATTAGCTTTTAGCTGTTGGCCATTAGCTCTTGGCTTCTTGCTTCTGGATTCTGACTTCTGGCTTCTAGCCTTTAGCTGTTGGCTTTTGGTTCTTAGTTGTCAGTTCGTTGTCATTGTTCATTAATCATTGGTCATTATTCACTACTACATAGCTACATAACTACTCAACTACTTATATCCAAGTCCTCCACCACGATATTCTCATTCGTGTAGATGCAAATCTCGCTCGCTGCCGCCAGTGATTCCGTCACAATCTCCTTTGCCGAGAGGTCGGTATGCTTCACCAACATCCGGGCAGCGGCCAGGGCGTAACTTCCTCCCGAGCCTATTGCAACAATCCCGTCATCGGGCTCAATAACTTCACCGGTTCCGGAAATGATGAGCGCTTGTTCTTTGTTGACGACCGCAAGGAGGGCTTCGAGATGCCGGAGGTATTTATCCGTGCGCCATGCTTTTGCCAGCTCGACCGCCGCGCGGAGCAAGTTGCCGTGGTACTGCTGGAGGCGGTCTTCGAACCGCTCGAACAGCGTAAACGCGTCGGCAGCAGCGCCGGCAAATCCCGCGAGCACCGTATCGTTGTAGATCTTTCTGATTTTTCTGGCATGCTGCTTCATAATCGTCGTACCGACGGTGACCTGGCCGTCGCCGCCGATGACGGCATGCCCCTTGTGCCTCAACCCGAGAACGGTCGTTGAACGTATAATGTCTGGCATAAATTCGTACAGTTGTGGTTAGAGTTTTCGCCGGAGTCGGGCGATGGGGATATTCATCGACTCACGGTACTTCGCGACGGTGCGGCGGGCGATGTTCAGTCCTTCCTGTCGAAGCATTTCCGCAATGCGGTCGTCATTCAATGGATGATTCGGCTCTTCCGTTTCAATGATTCCCCGGATTTTTTTCTTGACTTCTTTGTTCGAAATTTCCTCGCCGCTCGTCGTGCGAATCGAATCGCTGAAGAAGTGCCGCAGCTCGAAGACGCCGTATTCGGTCTGAACATACTTTCCGTTGACGACCCTGCTGATGGTGGAAATATCCATGCCGATGGTCTCCGCAATATCCTTGTAAATCATCGGCTTCAGATTCTCCCCCGTTTCGAAAAAGTCCCTCTGCCGCTCGACGATTGACCGCATGACCTTCATCATCGTTTCCCGTCGCTGGTAGATCGACGCAACAAACCATTTCGCGCGCTCGAATTGCTTGCGGATGAAATCCTTCGTTTCGGCCGACGTGCCGTTGTTCCTTCGCTTCGACATCATTTCCTTGTAGGTCCGATTGATCCGGAGCGGCGGCACGCTCTTGTCGTTCAGCATTATGATGAAATCGCCGCCATCCCGCTCCACAATAAAATCCGGTGTGACGTAGTTCTGCTGCGTGATGAATTCCCCTTCCCCCGGTTTGGGATTGAGCTTCTGAATCAGCTCAATCACGCTCCTCAGATGGTCGAGGTCGATGTGCATGATGTTCGCGAGTTCGTGGTAGTGCTTCATCGAGAATTCATTCCAGTACTCACGAATGATCCTCAGAGCAAGCTCTTTGAGGCGGGGTTCAATCTCCCCCACTTCAAGCTGCGCGGTGAGGCACTCCTGGAGGTTGCGTGCGCCGATTCCGGGCGGATCGAGATGCTGAATCTGCAGGAGGATCTCCCCGGCCCGCTGGGGATTCACCGAGAGGCCGCTCGATAAACTGAGGTCTTGTACGATCAGCAAAAGGTCACGCCTGAGATAGCCGTCCTCATCGATATTGCCGATGACTTCTTCACCCAGGAGCTCCTCGTCGGGACTGAGATTGAGAAGGCGGAGCTGATCGATGATGCGCTGGGTGAGGGGAATATCGGCGGGCAACGGCATGTCCTCCCGGTCTTCATCGACGCGATTCATGTAACCCGTTTTGTATCCCGAGAGGTCATCGTTCATATAATCTTCAAACGTATAACCATCGTCATCCTTCGTCGCTTTCCGGTCATCGGCGACGGCAGACACATCCGCAGCGGCAGCAACATCCTCCTTCTCGCGCTCCTGCTGGGGCTCCAGCTCATCTTCTTCTTCCAGCAAGGGGTTCAACTCGAGCTCCTCCTTGATCCGCAGCTCGAGAGCAAGCACCGGAAGCTGCAGCAGCTTGAGGTACTGGACCTGCTGAGGCGTCAGTTTCTGAAGAAGTTGTTGATGTTGAGATAAAGTCTGCATGAATACCGGGAACCTACTTCAAAAAATTCATAAGAGAAAACTTTTTGTGACCCTGCCCGTCGTGAAGACGGCATTCTTTCCGAAATTCCTCATACCACGTTTCACCATACTTACGAATAAGTGCATTTTTCAGAAAATCATACATCGGAATTTCTTCGTTTCGCCCGTGTTCGACCGCCGGAACGCATTCCGCGATCTTCTCGTACCGCAGGGTCCTCATGGAACCGGAGGAGGCTCTTATCGGGAACAAATGGCACGAAATCGGTTTGCGCCACGCGATCTCTCCGTCGAGATGACTTTTCTCGATTGAACAGCGCGTGATACCGTCATCATAAAACACAAAAACACATGCTTTGTCGTCAACGCAGGTCGTGGTGAAGTTACCGGCGGTTCCCTCGTACAATCCATGCTGAGCAATGGTTTGAAGATGATGTTCCGAAAGGTGTTTCTTGAAAACGGGGAATGCCCGTTCAAGTTCTATCAGCTCATCGTCGTCGAGGGGTGCCCCTCGACCGCCCGAAAGCGTACAACAGGCACCTCTGCACTTCACCACATCACATGCGAAGCGTTCATGCGCAATTTGTTCGTCTATCAGTGCTTCGCCGATTACAAACATAACACTCTATTAACATACGAAAGATATCTCAAATACAAAAATCGTGCCCCCGGTTGCTCTCCGGATTTCCTTCATAATATCGCTGGATTACGGTCATTTCATGATCTCACAAACATCTTCCCCGGCATCTGTTTCACAAGGCCTTTGAACTCTAGATTTAGAAGATGAACGAGCGCATCCGACGTCGAAAAGTTCGCCAACTCGGCGATGCTGTCAATGTGGCGGGGCTCGTCGGAAAGGACGTCCCATATGGCTTTTTCGAAGAGTGTCATATCCGGCAATGGCGTGCTCTCCCGCCTGACGGAATCCTTCACGAGCGGTCTCAATTTGGGTGCCAACTCCGCAAATATATCATCGAAGCATTCGACGAGCTTGGCGCGGCCGGTCTTGATGAGCGCATGACACCCCCGGCTCTGTTTCACGCCCACATTTCCCGGAACCGCAAACACTTCCCGGTTTTGATCGAGCGCGGTGTTCGCAGTAATCATCGCGCCGCCGTTAACATCGGTCTCAATGACGAGCGTCCCCAGCGACAATCCGCTGATGATGCGATTGCGGCGCGGAAAATTTCCGGCATCGGGCTTCGTCCCCATTTCATACTCTGAGATCACGGCACCGTGTCCGGCGATTCTGTCAAAGAGATTCTTGTTTTCCGGCGGGTAGGGAACATCCAGTCCTGAACCGATGACCGCGAGCGTTCGTCCGCCTGCCTTGAGAGTCGAAGCGTGAGCAATGGTGTCGACGCCTCTCGCGAGTCCGCTTACAACGGGGATGCCGATTCTGCAGAATTCCTGCACGAACTTTCCCGCGATCGTTGTGCCGTAGGGCGTCGGCGTGCGTGTACCGACAATCGCAATCGCGAACCGGTCTTCCTCGGCAAAATCTCCCCGCACGAAGAGAAAGGGCGGCGGGTCATAGATCTTTTTCAACAAGTCCGGATAGTTCTTGTCCCAGAACGTGACAATCTTCCCCCCGGCTTTATTCAGTCGAGAAAGCTGCAGCTCGGCGTAGTTCTTTGCGGCGTTATATCCCGAACTTCCGATGAAGTGAACAATCTCCGAAGCCAGTTTCTTGCTGAAACCCTCCACCGCTGCAATCTCCCTCGCGGAAGATTCGACGACGACCGACGGCTCTCCGAAATGGGATATGAGCATCCTCAACCGGTTCGGACCGATGTTGGGAATCTGCGATAGAACCAATAAATCAAAAACGGGAAACATGCCTCTCCTCCTCTGCCTCTCACGGAGTCACTGCGCCGACAACGGTCGTGCGGGACTCCGATCGTGTATTATCCTTTGACCTCCATTCCGTCCACGACTGCGACAATAACCGTGTGGACGGGTATCTTTTTATTCCCTAAAACCTGCACCGCTCCCTGTCCTTCCTGAATCGTGAGCACCGTATCACCGACGCCGGCGTCCACCGAATCGATGGCGAGCACATCGCGTCCGATGAACTTTCCATCAAGGTCAATCGGTTGAACGATGAGGATCTTCTTGCCTTTCAGATGTTCGTTCTTCTGTGTGGCAACAATCGTACCGATCACTTTCCCGAGAGTCATAAATATTTCAGAATGATTTGATTTCTTTTGTGAATTGCGTTACCAGTTGTTGGGACCGGCGTTTCGACGGGGCCTCGGCAATAATACGGATGATCGGTTCGGTATTTGATTTGCGCAGGTGAATCCAGGAATCGGCGAAGTCGATCTTCAGCCCGTCCTGGACGTTTACCGTTCCCATCTTCTCATTCCTGCGTCGAATCCTGTCAAGGAGCCGATCGACATTTTTTTGAGCTACCATTACCTTCGATTTCGTGATCACATACTGCGGCAATGTCGATTTCAGCTCGGAGAGTGTTCCGCCAAATTCACAAAGGTGCTGCAGGATGAGTGCGATGCCGACAATCGCATCTCTCCCGTAGTGCACTTCCGGCAGGATCACCCCGCCGCTTCCTTCGCCGCCGATAATCGCGCCGACTTCTTTCATTTTCCGGGCAACATTGATCTCACCGACGGGTGTCCGGATCACCCTGGCACCGAATTTTCTGGCAACATCATCGACCGCGCGGGTGGTGGAGAGATTGACGACAACGGAGGGTGAACGGTTCGTGTCCCTCCCGTGGAGGCGGATGGATCCTTTATGCGCGCGAATGCGCGGGAGGATGAAATCCACGACAGCAGTGATGGTGTATTCTTCACCGAACGGTTCTCCACGTTCCGTTATCAGCACAAGCCGGTCGACGTCGGGGTCTACGGCAATTCCGAGATCGGCGCCCTCCGCGCGGACACGGCGGCACAGTTCTTTGAGGTTCTCGGGAATCGGTTCGGGATTCCGGGCGAACACGCCGCTCACGTCGCAATTCATTTCGATGACCGTACACCCGAGCCCTCGCAGCAGTCGGGAGACAATCACCCCGCCCGCCGCATTGACACAATCGACGACAATCTTGAAGCGCCGCTTCCTGATTTCCCCCACGTGCACATACGGCAGTCGTGTGACCATATCGATGTGCCTTCCGATGAATGTATCATCATGGGCATGTTTTCCCATCTTGTTCCACGGGCTGTAGGAGAAATTCCCGCGGTCGGCGATGGCCACGAGTCGCTTGTTCTCCGCGGCGTTAAGGAACATCCCGGTTTCGTTGAGGAATTTCAGACCGTTCCATTCTACGGGATTGTGACTCGCCGTGATGGAGATTCCTCCGCTGGCATGAAGCTGTTCGACGGCAATCTGGACAGTCGGGGTCGGCACAATGCCAATGGCGACCACATCGCATCCCATCGAAAGGAGTGTCGAAGAGACCAGGTTGCCAATAATCCTGCCTGAACTTCTACCGTCCCGGCCGATGGCCACGGTTCCCCGGTTGCAGTATTTCGCGAAGGCCGCGGAATACTTCACGATGACGTCGGGTGAAAGGTCTTCACCGACTACACCGCGAATACCCGAAATGCTGACCATCAACGACATGACGACGACTTTCGGGAGTAGTGGAGTATTGGATTATTGGAGTGTTGCATATTCTGCCCATGAATGTAGCAAAGATGCGCATGAGAAGCAAGGAAACGACAGGTTTTTGTGGGTTGTTTGTGTAAATCAGATTTGGTGGGAGTCCGGTGTCATGGACATGATGGTTGAAGAACTTCAGTTACAGAAATTGCAGACAACCATTCGGATGGATTTCAATCAGAGCATTTCTAGTCACCCCTTGCATAGTAACGAAAGCAATATGAGTAGGATTTTAACCGGGGTTTCTAAAATGACATTACAACAGGATTACGACCAAGCGCTATCCATATTGATACAGTGATAATTTATGGGGCCGGTTTGCGCAATTGTTCGTCCCATGGTCGTGCAGAGAGACATGATGAAACCAGAGGCTTCTAGGATGGTGGCGAGACCAAAAGCATTGTTTGGGCGTTCAATCCTCTTTGGCCAAAAATAGTAATGGTATATTCACCGTGCGAATCGAACACCACAGGAGATATCATCACAACAGTGACAGCAGTCCCCCTGTCTTTTCCCATGTTGAGGGGTGAGCTCTCAAAAATGGTCTGTCGTTTTGGACCAGTGATTCTGAGTTTAATGTCTCCTTGGCCCTCAACAACAGATGTAGGTGCAACAGCATATATCGCAAACTTGGGCATGACCAAGGGTAGTACAGCCTTGATTCCTGATGGAGGAAAAACTCCCATCAATGAAATTACGTTGTTGGCTTCCTGGCGAGCTTCCTCGCAGAGCAAGATAAACATTTCTGCCATGTTAGGTCAAAGTCTTCCAACTGAAGGTGCCAAAACTGACGATATTGGCCGGAGGTACGTTCACTGAAAACCCGCGGGTCGTAATCACTGAGATTTGTATTCCACTTTGATTTGCCAGACGAATCCCATGAACCTCTGATTGGACTGGCATGGTATATATTACGTTAACCTTAAAATCGTTAGAAGTTTGTGCTGTACCAATTCGAGGTATCACCTCCGGCTTTAGCTCTTCAAAACTCTCGCATGTGCATGAGTACTCGTAGGAAATATTGAGATACCGTTGGGCCTGTTCAAGAAAATCAAGGTCTTCCTTCGTTGAGTTAATCCGAATGATTTCCTTATGCCACGGTATGGCGACATCAATTCCACCATCCAGCATCTTTTGCAATGACTCTCGCATTAGGTCATTCTGAGCATAAGATACGAGATAGACCCTGTTGAATGATTGAATCATTCCAACTAAGCTACCATTCTTCTTTTTGACTTTCAGAACCGTGTACACAACTATAGCTCCTTATACATTTTAAATCCCTTGACTCGGTCAGAGAGCAGAAATTCTTTGGGATAGTCGTTAATGCTTCCAGCTTGGCGGTAATCAATACTTTTTTCTGCGCACCAATCTTGATAAGCCGAATCCACGTGTCCGACATCCATGCAGTCCAAAACGAAGCCAAACTTTCGCCACGTTACTCTACCGTCAAGTTTAGCATAAAGTTGCACCTCGTCAGCACCCCACTTTTCATACAACCTTTCTTCCAATTCGTAGATAGTCTTGGAAATTCCTTTTCTGCGATAACTACTTGAGATGCAGAAAGAAACATTCAAAACGACTCTGCCTATTTCAGGGCTGCCGGATTCACAGAAAGGTTTTCGTAGTTTCTTTCGTGGGTAGAGTTCCCGCTGTATTCCAAGTACACCAAATTTGTCCACGAGAATTGTCTTGCCGTCTGACCGCCTAATATCTACAATGTAAACAACATGAACCCACGAAATCTCACCCTCTACATCGCCGACATGTAAAAGACGCGTAGCAAGCGGTTCCGTTTGAATCACCTCACATTTTACACGATTTTTTTGAAAATCGTATGCCTGTTCAATTTCTTCAGGGGTGATTCTATCTAGATACTTGAGATTGCCCATTGGGGAGGCTTGTTTACATTCCTATCCATCGCTGGGTAGTTAATATAGCAATTTTTTATGACTTGTCAAGTAATTGCTTCTACGGTGGTCACCTTGGTGTCTGTGCCATCTTGAGCCTAGGGGTGTGCAATTTCAAATGAAAAAAACCGTTCAGAGACTGCGCCTTCATGTCCCCGAACAGGTCTTACCCCTCTAAAACGCTGTAGGGCATTTGTAGGATGATTTGCACAAGTCCTACAATTTCCTGCGTTGTAGGCTTTCAAAAACAATTTTCCGGGTTGTTTGAAAATGAATCGAAATTTCCGTTTGTCGTTTTGCCAGAACAAGATAAAAGAACTTATTTCGAAGCTGGATATACCCGGAAGGGATCCACGAATCAAGGAGTTGGAGAAAAAGCTGGCAATCACTGATTGAATCAATACGAGGTCGTTTCAGTTTACACGAAGCCGGGCGTTTACAGAGCAGCCGGCTTTTTTATTGCGAATGGGTCACTTGTTGAGTTAGCTGCCTGAGTCTAAGATGGTTTCTTGAGCCGACCGAAACGTAAGTCATCAATTAATTGAATCCACTCCTGTACATTTGGGTTTGCGGATTTAGAAACTGCCATCCCTGCTCCCAACCCGCCACCAGAAGCGCCTATACCCGGCATAGTTCTTCTCTCATCATCCCAATAAAATCGGAAAGTTCCGCTATCTGCTAAGATGACTATGTTTGTTCCTTCTTTTATTTGCTCGCTTGATGTACTGCGAATAGTTGATACAGGTATTTCTAAATACTTATCAGCACGAAAAAAGAAAAGCGTTTCCCAAGTCAAAACTAACATGCCTGGGGTCTTGTCATTATTATCATACAATCTTTGTGTAGGTAATTGCTTGATAATAGATTGCTGTATACCAAGTTTACGAATGCCGTCGGTTGCTGCTTGTGCTGCTTTTTGTTGAGCCTTTTGCTCGCTGGAGGACTGCATAAACCTAATGATTAGGAATACGGCGACAATTATCACAATGACGAGTAGAATACCGGGGTCCATTGAGATCTCTCCTTCAATAAATGTGAACGAACATTTCTTTAGGAAACAGTCTATTTAAGTATGTGCTTCATCAAATATATAATCAAGAGGAAAAGAATGATGCCTCCAAATATCAATATCAAGCGAATCGTCTTTGTCTTTGTCGGCACAGGTGGACTTGGGGGCACATATGGCATCGGTGGGCGTGCTGGTTCAACTCGTTTGTCAAGTTTGGGCACTGCAATCAACGCAAGAACAGCAACCAAACTAAATAGAAATCCTAGAAAGAACCAACCGGCAGAATCTCTGTTTTTCTCGTTTGCAATGAATGCACAGAAACCACCGAAGACGAAGGCTTGTACTAAAAGAATTGCCCAGAATGTGTCCATGAAGAGTTCTCCTAGTTAGTTCGCAGTAGTAATTGGGGCAAGACTTCTGACAGCTAAAGTTACCCAAACAGGCCGTAAATGTCAAGTTTGCAATTCTGACCGTTCAGACGAATCTCTGACTAACCACTGTAGGACAATTGTAGGATGATTCACACAAATCCTACAATTTCCCGCGTCACAGGCGTTCAAGAACGGTCTTCCGGCCCGTTTGAAAATGAATCGGAATTTCCGTAAGTTTCTGTCGAGCATATCAACAGTCGACACTAATTCCATGCTATCCAAATCCGAACGACAGTTCTTACTCGAGGTTGCCCGGGCGTCCGCAGGCGCTGCAGTGAGACACGAAACGGCGCCAAAGCACGGCGACTGCCCCCCGGTGGTTTTGCGACCGAGCGGCGCGTTCGTCACGCTGCGCGAGAACAATGAATTGCGTGGGTGCATCGGGTACATCGAAGCCGTCAAGCCGATGGTCGATACCGTGCGCGATGTTGCGGCCAAGGCGGCAACATCGGACCCCCGCTTCGCGCCCGTCTCGCCCGAAGAACTGCCCGCGATCGAGATCGAGATCTCCATAATCTCTCCGATGAAAAGAATCCAGAGCGTCGATGAGATTGAAGTCGGCAAACACGGATTGCTCCTTGAGCGAGGGATGTACCGGGGCCTCCTGCTGCCGCAGGTAGCGACAGAATACGGTTGGGACAGGGAAACTTTTCTCAATCAGACGGCAAGAAAAGCCGGCCTGGAGCCGACGGCATGGAAGAAACCCGGAACGACGATATACACCTTTACCGCTGAAATTTTTGACGAGCGCTCTTTGAACGCGCAACATTCATAAGATGGAAAAGAAGACCATACGACCGCCGGTCGTCGCAGGAATGTTCTATCCGGGCCGTCCGGATGTTCTTGAGCGCGAAGTGGATCATCTCCTCGCATCGGCACCAAAGGAGCGGATTGGCGGAACAATCGTCGCATTGATTTCGCCGCACGCAGGCTACCAGTACTCCGGCTTGACTGCCGCACACGGTTATAATCTCCTGAAAGGACACTCGTTCGACACCGTGGTCATAGTTTCTCCAAGTCATCGCGAATACTTCGACGGAGCTTCGGTCTACGACGGAGACGGATTCCAAACACCGCTCGGCTTCCTTGCCGTGGATGCAGAGCTGAGAGACGAGCTGGTCAAGGGAGATCCAATCGTACGGGCGTCGTCGAACGGCCACCGGCAGGAACATGCCATTGAGGTGCAATTACCTTTTCTCCAACGAGTGTTGGGGGAGGTAAAAATACTCCCGGTCGTCATGGGCGACCAGCGCAGGCAGTATTGCCTTCATCTTGCAAAGAAAATTGGCGAAGTGTTGAAGAATAAGAATGCACTGCTCGTCGCCAGCACGGACTTGTCGCACTTTCATCCCTACGACGCCGCGAACGCTCTCGACAGGATCGTTATTGACGATGTGGCGGCGCTCGACTACAGAAAACTCATGGACGACCTGGAAGCCGGGCGCGCCGAAGCATGCGGCGGCGGGCCTACGGTCGCCGTCCTCGCGGCTGCTCATCATCTTGGCGCAAACAGCGCGAAGATCCTGCACCACTGCAACTCCGGCGACGTCACCGGTGACCGCAGCGGAGTCGTCGGTTATCTCTCTGCTGCTGCCTTTCGGGTGAACTAGTTCACATGCCATCTTCAAAGTATCCAAGAGTGTCCGTCATTGGTGCGGGCGGCGTCGGTTCTTCACTCGCGCGCTCGCTGCATGAAACCGGATACAGCATTGTCTCGGTCATCAGCCGCTCGGGCCACTCGGCCCTTGCGCTGGCGAGAGCCGTCAAATGCAAGAAAGCCGGCACCGTCGTCGGGGATATTTCACCTCTCAGCGAAATTATCCTGATCGCCGTGCCGGATGGCGCTGTCGCTGAGATCGCAAAAGAACTCTCGCGGTCGAAAACATTGAAGTTCAAGAAATTGTTTGTCGCGCATGCCTCCGGCGTTCTCTCCGCGGATGTGCTGGAACCGCTCAAACGAAAAGGTGCGACGGTTGCTTCCATACATCCGGTGCAATCGTTCCCTTCCGCCTCCATCCACCCCGGAGGGGCGGGCAGCACTTCAAAGCTCAAAGGAATTTATTTCGGCATCGAAGGTGAACCTAAGGCGATCGCCCGAGCCGAACAACTCGTGAGCACTATCGGCGGGAAATCTATTATCGTTCCGCGCGATCTCAAACCGCTCTACCATGTCGCGTGCGTTTTTGCTTCCGGGTACATGGTGGTTTTCCTGAACGCCATCAGCGAGCTCGCGAAATGCCTGGGCCTGAAGGCGTCATGGACGGAAGTTTTCGGCCCGCTGATGACGACGGCAATGGAGAACTCCGTGAAGCATACCACGGCGAATGCTCTCACGGGTCCGATCCTCAGGGGAGATCTGGCAACCGTCGATTGCCACCTCCTTGCGTTGTCGAAACACGCGCCGGAGTTCCTTCCGCTCTATACCATCGGCGGCATCGAAGTGGCACGGATCGCAAAAGACCACGGCAGAATCAGCCGGCAGGAGTACGACGGCATCATATCCCGATTCAGAAAATTCATTCGAACCTCACCGATCAAACACAAATCAAGGGAAAAACATTGAAGGCTCTCATTGCCAGTGGCGGTCGCGGCACACGGCTGCGGCCCCTGACGCACACACAAAACAAACATCTCATCCCGATCGCCAATAAACCGATTCTCCATTATGCCATCGAGGCGGCGGTCGAGGCGGGCATTCGACAAATCGGCATCATCCACAATGCCGGCAGCAACGAAGTCCCCAAGGCCATCGGGAACGGCAAGAAGTGGGGAGTAAAGATAACCTACATCCCCCAGAAGGCCCCGCTCGGCCTGGCGCATGTCGTCAAGATCGCGAAGAAATTCATCGGCAACGATAACTTCATTTTTTATCTCGGCGACAACATGGTCGTCGGCGGAATAAAACGATTTATCGACGACTTCGAGAAAAGCGGCTGCAATTGTTTTCTTACGCTGGCGAAAGTGAAAGACCCGGAACGATTCGGCGTTCCGGAAATCAGAAACGGCAAGATCGTGCGCGTCGAAGAAAAACCGAAAAAGCCGAAGAGTCAATTTGCCGTGGCGGGAATCTACATCTACGATAAGAATATTTTTGAAGCTGTGAGCAGGATCAAACCAAGCAAACGCGGCGAGCTTGAAATTTCCGACGCGCATCAATATCTCATTGACAAAGGATACAAGATCGGATACAGCGAAATCACCGGATGGTGGAAGGATACCGGAAAACCGAGCGACCTGCTGGAAGCAAATCGCCTGGTCCTCGACAATATGGAGCCGCGCATCGAAGGCGAAGTGGACCGGTCCTCGACCGTCGCCGGCAAGGTCGTCCTCGAGCCCGGCTCGAGGATTCTGAGCAGTGTCGTCCGGGGCCCCGCCATTATCGGAAGAAATTGTACCATCGAGAACAGCTATATTGGACCCTTCACGTCCATCGGGGATAACACAATCATCAGGAACTCCGAAGTGGAGTACAGCATTCTCCTGCGCGATTGCAGAGTCCTCGACGTGAAGATCAGGATCGAGGGCAGCTTGCTGGGAAATGAAGTTGAGATCGTTGAAGCCACCGGCAAACCGCACGTCCACCGGTTCATGATTGGTGATCAAAGCAGAGTGGAAGTGGCGTGGTGATGGGTAGTTAGGTCGTTGAATAGTTAGGTAGTTAAGTAGTTGAGATGATGAAAGGGAGATGGGGTGAAACGGTGAGTGGGAGAATTGGAGTAGTGGATAAATGGAGTGATGGAGTAGTTGAGATAATGAGAAAGACGGGTAATGGCGGGGTTGAGATGATGAGAAAGACGGGTAATGGCGCTGGTGAGAAGCCAAAAGCCAAGAGCTAAAAGCTAATAGCCAGAAGCTAGAAGCAAGAACCAATGCACAATGACCAATGACTAATGACTAATGACCAGTGACCAATGACTAAGAACTAACAACTAACAACTAAGAACCAACAATGAGTTTATGACTTATTCTACTTTACTCATAAGAGTCCGCGACCATATCGCAGTTGTGACCGTCAACCGTCCTGACAAGCTGAACGCCCTGAACGCTCAATGCAAGAACGAGCTCAGGGACCTCTTCACATCGCTCAAAACCAATCACGACGTTGAGGTGGTCATCCTCACAGGCGCCGGCGAGAAGTCGTTTGTCGCGGGAACTGACATCGGCGAATTGGCCGCTCTCGACGCCGAAACCGGGAAAGAGTTTGCCGGCGGAGGGCAATCGATCCTCGACCTCATACAGCATCTTGGAAAACCGGTCATCGCCGCTGTCAACGGCTACGCTCTTGGCGGCGGCTGCGAGCTGGCGCTGGCGTGTCATATGAGAATTGCATCGGAGAACGCGAAGTTCGGCCAGCCGGAGGTGAGTCTCGGAATCATCCCGGGCTATGGAGGGACGCAGCGCCTCTCACGGCTTGTCGGCGCCGGTAAGGCGGCAGAGATGATTCTCACGGGAAATCAAGTCGATGCTCAGGAAGCCCTGCGTATCGGACTTGTCAACAGAGTTGTTCCGCAGAAAGATTTGCTCGCGACGGCCGAATCCATCGCCAGGACAATCACGAGCAAGGGTCAGATCGCAATCCGTATCGCGCTGAAAGCCATCAACGCGAGCATGGAAATGCCGCTCAGCGAAGGTCTGAAGGTCGAAGCTTCACTCTTCGGCGAGTGCTGCAACACCCAGGACGCCCGAGAGGGCGTGAAAGCCTTCCTCGAAAAACGAAAGCCGGAGTTCAAAGGGAAATGAGTCGCTCCTTCCTCGATTCTCCTATCGAAAGGTTTTGCTGCCAATTGCACGGCGGCACATCCCGAATCCCCGGAGGATGTCAGATCGCACAGATTTCCGGTGGTGTCTCAGTTTCAAACGACAGAATTTTGCACGAGACCTCACCTATAATCCTCTCCTCACAGGAGAGGATGGAATGGCTCTGCACCCATGTCGCGGAAGCCTTAACGCCCTCTCCTCTCAGGAGAGGGCTACGGGTGAGGTCTGATCAACCTGGATCGCTTTCGATAATTTCCAATATGAGACGCTACCGGATTTCCCGATGACGATGAGTCGGGGAAGCCCCGGGGTGACGGGAGACACAAGAATGCCGAGAAACTTTGAAAAAGGCATAATTTTCCGTTTATTGCTTGCGGCGGTGCTCGGATGCGCCGCGCTGGTTTTGTTTCTCCTAAGCATGCCGAAACCTGAGCGTACACCCGAACAACTGCGGGAGGAATTTTCCGCGTCCCTGCAGGCGATTGACCATGACGTCGATTCGGTGCTTTCCCAGTTCGGCATTGAACAAGCGTGGGTGCGCAAACGGCAGGTCACTGTCCCGGAACAGGACTTCGTTCGCACTGAACGACGCGTCGCGATACCGCCAAATGTCGTCCCCGCGATCTTGAATGTCGCGTTCAACTCGATGGCACATCAATTCGGCGGCCGGGCCGTGGCATCGGAAAACGTAAAGGAAAACATCGTGACCATTCATATTGAACTGCAGAAGGTAATCGTCCAGACGATTATTCTGAAAACAAGTCTGAACCTGAGAAAGATCGATCAAACAAATACACACGTAAATTTGTAGAACATGGCAAAAACCAACAGCACGACCCCGGATTCACAGCTCATGGAGAAGCTCGTCTCCCTTGCCAAGCGGAGGGGTTTCGTTTACCAATCCAGCGAAATCTACGGCGGACTCAATGGCGCGTGGGATTACGGTCCACTCGGCGTCGAGCTTCTGCGGAACATCAAGGACGCGTGGTGGAAAGCAATGACGTACCGTGAGGACATCGAGGGCATCGATGCCGCGATTCTCATGCATCCACGTGTGTGGGAAGCTTCAGGACACGTCGAAAATTTCACCGACCCGATGGTGGATTGCAAACAGTGCAAGGCGAGATACCGGCTGGATATTCTCGCAGAGATGATTGCCAAGAAAACGAGGGCTAGAATAGTTGACAAGACGCTGTCCATGATGAATGAAGAAGGTTCAGCAGCTGATCTGGATCGGAAGTTTACCAATGCCCTAATTAACAAATGTCGGAACTTAGATTATGACTTCTTCGCAGGAACAAAATTATCTCAAGTATATGAGAAAATTAGAGACTATGTTAAGAAGCCCGAAAACGAGACAAAATACTTGAACGAGGTAATTGGTGATCCCAATTTTTTTCAACATTTGAAAGCATTAATTACTTGTCCAAACTGTGGCAATGCCGATACCTTCACGGATGCGCGCAAATTCAACCTCATGTTTAAAACCTTCATCGGGCCTGTAGAAGACACGAGTGCAGCAGTTTACCTGCGACCTGAAACTGCCCAGGGAATCTACGTCAACTTCCTGAATGTGCAGGCCGCGTCACGGCAGAAGCTGCCCTTCGGCATAGCGCAGATAGGAAAGGCATTCCGGAACGAGATCAATACGAAAAATTTTCTCTTCCGCACACGCGAATTCGAGCAGATGGAAATGCAATTCTTCGTTAAGCCGGGAACGGACGTCACCTGGTTCGAGTACTGGCGTGAACAGCGCTGGAAGTGGTTTGTCTCGATCGGCATGCGGGAGGAAAAACTCCGCTGGCACCGGCACGAGCCGGACAAGCTTGCCCACTACGCGAAGGACGCGTACGACATCGAATACGAATTTCCCTTCGGCTGGGGCGAAATCGAAGGCGTGCACAACCGCACCGATTACGACCTCTCGCGTCACGAACAATTCTCCGGGAAAAGTCTCAAGTACTTCGACGAGGAGACGAAAGAAAAGTTCACACCTTTCATCATCGAAACGTCTGCCGGAGCGAGCCGGTCTTTCATGGCGGTGCTGGTCGACGCATACAACGAAGAAGAAGCTCCAACTGCCGACGGCAAGATGGAAACGCGAACCGTGTTGAAGTTCCAGCCGCAACTCGCGCCCATCAAGGCAGCCATTTTCCCGCTCGTCAATCGGGACGGCATGCCGGAGATTGCCAGGAACATCGAGCGGGACCTGCGCCCCCACCTCCATGTCTTCTACGATGATAGTGGAGCGGTCGGGCGCCGTTATCGCAGGCAGGATGAAATCGGGACTCCTTTTTGCGTGACGATAGATTCACAGACATTGCAGGATCAAAGCGTAACCGTTCGCGAGCGGGACACCATGGTTCAGGAGCGGGTTGGCTCAACGCAACTGCTCGGGTATTTCACAAAAAAGCTTCAGTCCTAACTCAACGATTCATCCAGCTTCCATGAGAGACACAATGCGCCGACTGCCACAGAATGAACATCAGAGTAGATTTTGGAATTTCAGCATCCAGGCCGTCATACTCGCTTCCGCCATCCTGGCGGGATGCAACGGCAGTGCAACCGGACCGACAGCCCAACTCGGCGCCGTCACGAATCTCACGGCGTTTTCCGCGAGCGCGACTGCCATAGGCCTTTCGTGGACTTCGTCGCCCGATTCATCATCGACAGACCTGGCGCAGTACAAAATCAATGCCTGGGCCAACTCGGTCCTCCAAGCCACGGTCTATGCGTCAAAAACCGACAGGGGCACAGTCGTTGGCAATCTCTTAGGAAACTATGTCTATCAATTGGATGTCACGGCGATGGCCGCACCGGGTTCTCAGAAATTCTCCAACAGCACTACGGTCTCGATTCAATGGGCACCGGCAAAACGGTTTGTTGGGCCTTACAGTTTACAAGAATTGGCGTCCAACAACGGCGCCGGCAGTGGATTGGTGTTCCTCGACCAAGGAACCGGTCAACCGCAAGTCCGTTCGGCAGCGTTCAGGGCTGTATACCAGCAGGTGCTCGATGTTATTCTCGATTCAACTTCATCCGGCGGGCTGGTCCTCAGGAGCGCAGATCTGAATCCCCTCCTCGTCGGTACGACGCCGCGTCACACGAGATTCTCGACGGTCGTAACCGACAGCGACGTCCTTAATATCGGACAGAACCAGCCGCCCGCACGCGCCACGTATACTGTTGACACCGTCTTGATCGATACGGCCCCGGTGACAATCGGCAAAATCTTTTATGCCATCTCCAGCGACTCCAACTATGTGCGGATACTTGTTCCGCAAAGCGGCGGCTCCCTGTTCGCCGGAGCTGCTCCCAACAGAGCTGTCAACCTTCAGCTCTCCTATCAGTTGTTACCCAATACTCCCTTCGTCAAACGATCCGGAAACTGACCATGACGGAGGCACTCAACCGTAAATATGGATTGGCGTAGGGTCACACCTCTTCTCGTCGTTCTTCTGGTATTCAGGTCACCGGCCGGCGGGCAGTTGATTTCCGACCCGAAGCTCGACATCCATATCCAGAAGGGCATTCAGTACGTCTACAACCTTTCCTTCGACAGCGCGCAGGCGGAATTCCAAACGGTCGTCGACCTGAACCCCGACCATCCTGCCGGCCATTTCTTCCTCGCGATGGTCGAATGGTGGAAAATCATGATGGACATAGATAACGAATCGCGCGATGAAAAATTCTACTCGATGCTGGGAAAGGTCATCGACATCTGCGACAGACGACTCGATAAGGATGAGAATGATGTCGCGGCTCTGTTTTTCAAAGGGGGCGCCGCAGGATATCGTGGAAGGTTACACGCAAACCGCGACGAGTGGCTAAAGGCGGCGAACGACGGCCGGCTTGCCCTCCCGATCGTTCAGAGGGCGTACCAGCTTGCGCCCGACAATTACGACATCCTCCTCGGTATCGGCATTTATAATTATTACGCCGCCGTGGTCCCCGAGCAGTATCCCGTCGTCAAGCCGCTCATGATCTTCTTCCCGGGCGGCGACAAGCAAAAAGGGATCCATCAACTGCAGAAGGCATCGGAGAAAGCCACGTACGCGAACATCGAAGCATCCTATTTCCTGCTCCAGCTTCTCTTCAACTATGAAAAAGACTATTTTCAGGCGCTGCCGATCGCAGAGCGACTCTACCGGCGATTTCCGAACAACGTTGTGTTTCACCGGTATCTCGGCCGCTGCCAGGCGGCGATCGGCCGGTGGGAGGAGATGCATCAAACGTTCTTCGATATTCTTGTGCGAGTCGGCCAAAAGAAACCCGGATACAACGGCGGCGTGGAGCGCGAGGCACACTACTACCTCGGCATGTATGAAATGACCTTTCACGATAACGACGCTGCGCTTCAGCACTTTTATCGCTGTGACGAGCTTTCGCGCACCCTCGACAAAACCGGACCGTCCGGTTTCATGGTGATGGCAAATCTGAAAATCGGAATGATCTGCGACCTCCAGTCCAAACGGGACCTCGCCATCGAACAATACAACAAAGTGCTGAAGATGACGGACTACCAGGAAGCGCACAGCATGGCGGAAAAGTATTTGAAAACTCCCTACGGTAAGTTTTAGGCGCTCACGGCATGTTCCGTATTATCATTTTCGGATTGATCGCCGCAGGAGCGGAAATTCTTGGCGGAGCGCTTATTGCCTTCCGGAAAGAATGGCCCAAGAAAATTCAGGAATACCTTCTTGCCCTGAGCGCAGGGTTCATCCTCGCCTTGGTCTTTCTCGAGCTCATTCCGGAAAGCCTGCACTTTCTCGGAAGCGTCGCTTCCCTCTACATCATCATCGGCTTCGGCGTCCTTCATTTCTTCGAACACACGATCGTCGGACATCTCCACTTCGGCGAGGAAACCCACACGGACGTCATGCTCTCCCCCTTCGCAGGTCTCTCCGCCGTCTCGGGGTTGGTCATTCATGCATTCTTCGACGGATTTTCGATTTCCGCAGGCATGCAGTTCAACTACCTCATCGGATTGCTGATCTTCATCGCCATAACGCTGCACAAGCTGCCGGAGGGCCTGACGATCGCATCCATCACGCTCGCCGCGAACCAGCCCCGGAAAAGAGCGTTCATTGCATCTCTCGTGACGGGCGCGGCGACGATGGCGGGAATCCTGGTGGTATTTTTGATGTCGAGCATCGGCAAAGATATCCTCGGCATTGCCTTCGCAATTTCGGCAGGAGCGGCAACCTATGTCGGGGCAAGCGACCTCATCCCGGAAATCAACCGGTCGAAAAATCGCGTGGCGCCACTAGTTGTTTTCGGGGGGATGTTGTTGTTCTACATCAGCCAGCGTCTTCTCGCATCATTTCTCGGCGCAGCATAGCAACAAGACTTCCTCTTTGAAACCCCTCTTTCACTCTCCCCTAAAAGGGGTAAGGACGTTGTGGCAGTTTTGGAAAGCCGGCGCGTTCATTTCTTTTCCCCTTACCAAGAGCTTGTCCTGAACGAAGTGAAGGAGGAAAATACAAAAGGGGTTTGAGCGTTGAGACCTCTCTCTAGCTCTCCCCTAAAAGGGGAGAGAACGTTGTGGCAGTTTGGGAAAGCAGGTGGGTTCATTGCTTTTCCCCTTGCTAAGGGGAAAATACAAAAGGGATTTGGCGTGTGAAATGTCTCATCTCATTGAGACCCTTCTCTAACTCTCCCTAAGAGGGGAGAGCACGATATGGCAGTCTCAAAGTGCCAGTGCGATGCTCACACGGTGCAAGTCGCCGATCTTACCGTACGAGGTGTAGCCGTAATCGATGGTGTAAGTGTTGTTTGTGAATCCTATGCCGAGTGACAGGCCGGCAAAACCCGCGCTCTGTCCGATTGTCAAATCCTGTCTGTTCTCGTTGTTGTAACCAAACCGAAGTTGCACATTCGGACTCGCCGTAAACTCCACCCCGACCGCGAACGCCTTGAGGTGGTCGGCAAAATTGTTCTGATATTCATTGAGCCCGTCAAAACTCACGAGAATCGCCGCAGGTAAATGCTCAGGATAGATTGACGCGCCGATCTTGAGGTCGAGCGGGAGGTCTTCCTTCGTATTGATGTAGGGGTTTAATTGCGTGCCGAGGTTGAGCAGGCTGGCACCAAGAATCAATCGTTGGGGAACCGCGCTGTACAGGAGACCAAAGTCGAGCGCTGCTCCGCTCGAGTGATAGTTGGCAATCGATGAATAAATGAATTTTGCGTTCACGCCATAGTTGAATCCAGACTCAATCTCACCGGCGTAGCCCGCACTGAGAGCGAATTCACCCGCCCCGAAAGTTCCCAGGTTTTGTCCCTCCTCCCCCGTCTGTTGAAATTGTCCGTAGTTGATATACAGGGCGCCGAATCCCACATGGCCCAGATTCGGAATCTCCGTCCCGTAGCTCGCGTAACCAGAGTTGATATCCAACAGATGTTTGAAGAATCCAAAGGAAACGCGGTTCGCGGTGAGCGAGGCCAGACCGGCGGGATTGTAGAAAATTGAGTTGGGGTCGTCGGTCATTGTTACGAAACTCCCGCCCAGCGCTGCCGCCCTCGCGCTGACATCGCTGCGAAGGAAATCATACGTGGTGGTGCCGCCGGCCCGGAGCACAACCGGGCACGCGCAAAGGGTCACGCCAATCACGGCAAGAGATAGGAGAATTCGCTTACGGTCAATCATTTTCGAGGATGTTTAGTCCAAGGCAATCTATGAAAATATTCGCTGAGATTCAAGCAATTGTATTTGACACGATTTCGCACGGGAGTCCGGCAACCGGATTCCTCATTTGCTGAAATGCTGCCCCTTTACTCCAAACCCCCCATGATCCCCCCTTCGAATGAAGGGGGGATGTCCCGACTTGTCGGTACAGGGGGGTTATAAAATTTCCATCTGGACGAAACGAATTCGAATTCAGGCACTGCCGGCTATCCGGTAGTGTATCATTTTCATTCTTGAGCGCTGGTCGAAACTCCTCCTATGATCCTCCCCTCATAGGGGAGAGTTGGAGAGGGGTTTAGTTTGGACAATACGAGTCAAACTGAGGCACTGCCGGCTATCCAGTTGACTTTGAGAAGGAAAAGCCTTAGTATTATGTTAGCTATTGAAACTTCCTCATGGAGGAAACGATGAGAAGAATTTTGTTAGTAGTCTTGACGGCAGCGACTCTTGCCAGCGCACAGAAGCGCGTGCTTGTATCTTCACACAACGAGGTCGTCCCCTTAAAAAAAGGAGAACGCGCACTCGAAGTCATAGAAGAATACACCAAGCACAAGAAGTTACTCAACACCCAGGCAAGCTGTGCCAATCCTTTGCAGTTCGGTTATGATCCCGAATGGTATCCGATGACGACTTTTCTGATCGCCTATCACAAAGACTTGTATGCAGAATGGCTCGATGCCCCATCAGATGGCGTTATCGACTCTCTGTATGTCACAACGGGTGCTCTAGTCCCTCGGGATTCCACATTGTATTTTCGAATTATGGAGTCCCGTATCTTCCCTGGAAGCGGACCCGGTTACGGAATATATGCCTCATATCTCCCGACGATTGGGGAAGATTCAGGAGGCCTGTACCCTGGCCCAGTCGTGATCCCGGTCTGCTGGGGATATTTCACGAACACGAACGATCTGGACGGTCAGGTGAACAATCCGACTTACTATCCGGGTCTGGACATCGGCGGCATCGCTGCCTTTGCTGCCGATGCAACCCCGCCCGATTCAACCGCATGGGTTTCAACTTTGCAGAGACAATTCCCGGGCGCTCCGGCTTCATTCCCTCCAACAGGAAATGAAATTTGGGGAAACGGAGGAGATTCCATCCATGTCAGACCAAATAGTGTCAACGTCTGCAACTTGCATGCGCTCGGCGCGCCCTCGGTGCATGCAGGACAGCCACTTATGATCACACTTGAGATGAGAGGCATGCACTGGCCCGTTCAAGACCAAGTTAATGACCCCATTCGGACTCTCGTTGCCGCACACGATGTTCCCTTGGGATCAGACGGCTACTATCATACGCATCTCTGGAAATTCTATGAGCACCTTGGTTCATGCGGTTTTCCAGGATGGACAGATCGTGGTAGTTGGGAAATAGAACTCTGGTATTCGATGACAGTCACAGGCAATGCGCCGCCGCATCTATGGTCCATGACGAACTTGGGATCCACATTGGGAGGATCTCCACGCTATATTGATTTACGCATAGAGGATTGCAACTTCAACAATCCGGCGAGTGCTGGCGTCGCATGGGCACACCTGGGATATTCCGTCGACGGCGGAGCGTACACAATAATTCCATTGACCTATCAAGGCGGCACAACGTGGCACGGCCAGATCCCGGCCGTCGCACCGACAACCGGCCGGCCGTATTCACGTACCGTCCAATATTATATAGCTGCGGCCGATTCCCAGGGATTGGCGATGGATAGCGGCGCTGTGCATTCGTATAAAGTCGTTTCATTCGGTAATGAGTTTTATTATCCAGATACGTCCGTTGCCTGCGTGCCTGAGATCATCAAGGACACACCGGGGAGTCATTACCTCGACACGACGAGCACGCTTGGCAGCAGCCCGCACCCGACATGGTTCTCGCCTCCTTATCCGGATGCTGCGAAGGTTCCTAAGAATGACGGGACAGCAGGACCGTTTCCGCTCGGCGGACCATTCATCTACTTCGGCGATACGGTAAGTTACGCATGGATCGGCGTGAACGGCGCGCTTGCACTCTCCAAGACTGCGACGGATACGGTCGACGTGAACGGAAACGGAAACTATATCGACTATGATTTTCCGGGTTCTGAGCACGTCGGTCGCGGAGATACGGCGGGCAGAAGCAATATTCCGAGGAACTTCATCGGGACGTTGTGGTATGACCTCATCTATGTCGACAACGCTAACGCGCAATACGGACGCATTTTCTGGAAGAGCGACAGCTGCCGGTTCATCGCGGAATGCGACTCCATGGGCATACCTGACAGGCAATGGGGAGGATTCCTGCCAACCAACACAACGTTCCGAACGATCCTCAACAGGTGCGATGGTACGATTGGAATGCAATGGGATAACGTGCAGGAGGCGCAATCCTTTGACCCGCAGACGCTGCCTACCGTTGCCTTCGTAGGCGATTCAGGAAGGATCATCCGTCCCGATTCGGTGCCGACCGGGGTGGGACACAATGCAGGATGGTTGAAGTTCTATCGCGGGTCTGATAACGGTCCGACGAATCTCCGTCCCCGGGATGGTTGGTGTGTCCGGTTCCATCCGACTGCGGGTACGGTGGTGGCGAGCGGTTGGAATATGGTGTCGGTACCGACCCAGCCCCCGAGCAACAATTATGCGAGGTCATATCTGTACCCGAACGCGACATCCCAGCCGTTCGGCTACGCCGGTCATTATGTACATCCACAAAACGACACGCTGGCGCTAGGTGTTGGCTACTGGCTGAAGTTCCCTGCGGCGAATGGGTATGCGACACCAGGCCCGCCCTTGTGCAGCGGCGTTGACAGTGTGAAGGCAGACTGGAACCTGATCGGAGCGATCGGGAAATCGGTTGCGACGAGCGCAGTCGTTCAGGATCCGCCGAACCTCGTGTCGTCCCAGTACTACGGCTACAGCCACGGGTACTTTATCGCGTCGTCGCTCGACCCGGGCAAAGGTTACTGGGTGAAGGCAGGAGGAACAGGTGCACTGCACCTGAGGGCGAGCTCGATACCGAAATCTATGCCTGCGGCGGTAGATCTCGCTGGACTGAATCGAATCACCGTCACGGACGCGGAAGAATCGCAGCAGCCATTGTACATCGGCAGCGAGAGCGACCTGAAGGTGCCGGCGAGCATGTACGAGCTGCCGCCGACGGCACCGGAGGGCGTGTTCGATGCACGGTTTGCGTCACAGCGGATGGTAGAGACCTATCCGGACAAGCCGGAAGTCGGGAAGGTGTACGAGTTCCCGATCAATATTCAGACGAATGCGTATCCTGTGACGGTGCAGTGGCAGATCAAGAACACGAACGGCCGGACTTTGACGTTGACGGATGGGCTCGGCGGACGGATAGTGAACAATGCCGTATTGAACAACGACGGCTCAATCAAGATAACGAACGCGAGCGTGAAGTCGATGGTGTTGAAGCTAGTCGAAGGCAAGGCAGTGCCGAAAGAGTTCGCATTGAGTCAGAATTATCCCAATCCATTCAATCCGACAACGGTCATCCGTTATCAGTTACCCGTAAATAGTGTTGTCACTCTGAAGGTGTACAACATACTTGGACAAGAAGTGGCAATGCTCGTGAACGGAATGGAAGATGCAGGATTCAAATCAGTAGAATTTGATGCAGGTAATCTTTCAAGCGGCGTGTATTTCTACCGTCTCACTGCAGGAAAATTCACAGACATCAAAAAAATGTTGATGATAAAATGACTTCGTCATTTTATCAGAAATCCCGCGTTCCTTCGCGGGACTGCGGTTGAAGTGAGCCGAGTCTGTACGAAGCCGACTCGCTCTCTTTCGGGCGAGTCGACTTGTAGAAAGAATTGCTGTTCATACCAACCTATCCGTTCATTAATTCCCGCAGGATTTGCATCTAATGAGCGCCAACCGTCACCAGTTGGAGCTTGTAGTTGCTATGTGCGAGAGTAATGAGGTAATTTCTATATTTTAATCATTTCATATGCGCGTTGAATTAACTCGATTCCATAGTCTCTTTCCAGACGCCGGATAATGAAATGACCCTTTGCCATATCCTGGAAATGGTTAATGAAGATATAGTTTATGCTGGCGCCACCGAGTGCTCCTACAACTGGAAGGAATTCTACCACGGTCTTTTCTTCAACGCTGACACTGAAGCGGGCGGCAATTCTAGAAATCAATCGGACAATCACCGGTGAGCCTTTTTCGACGAGGCCTTTTTCTGCGATGTACTCAGCAGCTGTGCTAACTTCCCTCGCCAGCGATGCTCTTACTATGTAATAGCTTCCCGTCGAGGGATTAACTGATTTTGAATCGTTGCCAAGTGCGAATACTTCCAAGCAGGATAGCTTTGTTTCGATACTCGTTAAATCCTCTCCATTATGTTTTGCAATATCAGCTATCGAACGCAACATTATCATTGTGGAGATAGGCAACTCCACTGCGAGAGCCGGGAGACCAAAGAAGCCGCCCGCCGCGCCAATGAAGGTTGCTGATAATTTATGAGATGCATTACTCCATCCACTCGTCTTAGCCCTGCCAATCGTCTTAAGCGATATTGTTAGAGCATGCCCCAAAGCTTTTTCCGTTACCTTCTCAATGCCCCTTCGAATTTTCGTCGGCAATTTCTCGATGCCCTTTTCAATCGGCCATCCTAATAGATTTGCGGCTCTAATAGCGATGCCCGGTTCCTCAAGCAGGCGCTTTGCCTGGATCAGGCTGCTTCTATCCTTCTCGGATAGTTCCTTTTTGGAGTCGCTCATGTGCATCTCCTCTAATGTTATATGCTTGACATTTAGTCGAGCCACCGCGCGAGGATAAAAAAAAGCTCCTGCAGCATTGCTCGGCAACCTAAGTATCGGAATATAATGCTTGAAAAAATGGATTGCCAATCAAGACACAAGCCTTTGACATTATCAATACAAAAATCCGCCGCAGGCGGGGGATTTGTGTCGCTCAAGGTGTATGACGTGCTGGGCGGAGAGGTGGCTGCTCTGGTGAATGAGGTCAAGCAGCCGGGCAAGTATACGGTAGAGTGGAACCCTTCGACAAGCTCAGGGCAAGGGTTCGCGAGCGGCGTGTGCTTCTACCGGCTCACTGCAAATAAATTCGCCGACATCAAAGAAAATGCTGATGCGGTAGGGAAAAAGAAAGATGCTGGCGCTGTCTGAACCATGATTTTCTTGATTCGCGTGATTACCATGATGAAATCATAGACCCGGTAGTCATTCAAATCCCTTTCGGAAAAAGGGACATATTGGAAACTCTGCGAGCGTCCCGGCATGAATCACCTCGTAGACGCCATCTTGGAGCGCATAATGAAAATGAAGCACTCCTCCGATCCTCATCCTATTGACTCTCTCCCCTTTTTAGCGTAACTTTCATTTACCTTTCGACATCGCGGCCGGCTTTACGTGCCGCCAGGTATCGAATGGTAATCGTACTACTTCCACGAAATTCCTATTATCAATGGAGCGCGTCATGCGAAATATCGGTCATACTTCGACGATCCTTTTCATAGCACTGTCCTTTTGTTGTTACAGTGCCTCGTCACAAACACAACTGGAGAAATTTGCACGGGAGAAAAGCGCACGCTGGCAAACCGAACGAACCGCTGCCGAGTCACTCGCTCGCGCCGCCAACATGCCGATTCGTCGCGAAAGGCCTGACGGTTCCATCATCGAGCTGCAGCGGTTCTCAAGAGGACGACCGATGTACTACAAGACGAACGATTTAACCGGGGCGGGAACTGTTTCGACAAAATTTGTCTGGCCCGCAGGAGGTGGTGGTTTCTCACTCACCGGCTCCGGCGTTACCCTTGGCGAATGGGATGGGGGCGGAGTACGCACGACTCACCAGGAGTTCGGCGGGAGAGTGCTCTCGTCACAGGGAAGTCTCGCCGACCACTCGACACACGTCGCCGGGATTATGATCGCTGCCGGGACCGCCCCCACAGCAAAAGGAATGGCATACCAGGCCAGCCTGGAAGAATATGACTGGAACAATGATGTGTCAGAGATGGCGGCCGCCGCCGCCGCCGGCTTGGGCGTCTCAAACCATTCGTACGGTCTCATCACCGGCTGGGATTACAATTACTTCAATGATGCGAAATGGGCATGGTTCGGGGATGTGACGATAAGTGCGACGCGGGATTACCGATTCGGTTTTTACGATGACGAGGCACAGACCTGGGACAACGTTGCATACAACGCTCCACATTATTTAATAGCCAAGGCGGCGGGAAATGACAGAGGTGAAGGGCCCGGCGGGAGTGTTCCACACTGGGTGTTTGTCGGGAGCAGCTGGATATTGCAGTCGGTTGCCCGTGAGCAGGACGGTGGAACGAGCGGTTATGACTGCATCAACGGAGCCAGTTGCGCAAAGAACGTGCTGAGTGTTGGGGCCGTCAATGGAATTGCAAACGGATACATTTCTCCGGCCAGCGTGGTTATGAGCAATTTCAGCAGTTGGGGACCGACCGACGACGGACGCATAAAACCCGACGTCGTCACCGACGGCGTGAATGTCTATTCGGCAGTAGCTTCGGCGGACAATGCGTACGCGAACATGAGCGGCACCTCAATGGCGACTCCGGGCGCGGTTGGCTCCATCGGTTTGTTGTTACAGTATCAAAGAATATTGCACGGTAGCACCCCCCTTCTGGCCTCCACCCTGAAAGCCATTATTCTCCAAACGGCTGACGAGGCAGGCCCGAACCCGGGACCCGATTACATGTTTGGATGGGGTTTAATGAATACGCTGAAGGCAGCACAACTCATGCGGCTCGACAGCAGCCAGGGTTATATTTCGCACATCCGGGAACTGTTGCTGCAGCAGGGGGATACACTATCATGGAGACTGTATTCGAAAGGCACCGAACCGCTGCGGGCAACGATCTGCTGGACCGACCCGCCCGGAACGTCACCGGCACCTTCTCTCAATCCTCCCGATATCATGTTGATGAATGACCTTGATTTGAGGCTCATCAAGGATGACACGCTGTACTACCCCTGGATACTTGACCCGGCGCAGCCTTCGCACGCGGCGACAACGGGCGACAATATCCGCGACAACACCGAGCAAGTCCTGATTCCCTCGCCGACACAAGGGATTTACACTCTCCGCATCACTCACAAAGGAACTCTTACCGATGGAATGCAGAATGTGTCGGTTGTCGTGAGCGGGAACGCACCAGTCATCGGCGCGGTCGCCCGGCTGCAGCGGACGAGTTCGTCGCTAACCACTATTCCAGGAAGTGAGATCCGTGATTCGATCATGGTCCATAACAACGGGGATGTGTTTCTCCAGATCATTCCTCACACCGACGCTGCCTGGCTGTCGGCAGACGGCGTAGAGATCGCTCCAGGCGATTCGACATTCCTGCGTTTCAAAGCGGACGCCCATGCGTTGAGCCAGTGGCAGGTCTATAACGGGGCAGTGACGGTCAATTCCAATGATACATCGCAACCTCCACCGGTCATCAGCGTTGCCCTCAATACGCTCGGGCCCAAAATTGCCGGAGTTCCAGGATCAATCTCTATGCACGGCGATACGACTACCGTTCTCCGCGATACGTTGCACATCCGGAACGTGGGATTCCTTCCACTTCACTACGCAATCACCGAAATCCCGGTCCCCTCCTGGCTGTCAGTAATTGGAGATACCGCGACGTTAGCCCCGAACGAATCATCAACAGTCGCGCTCATATTCGACGCAACGTCGCTACCTTCCACAGACTACAGTACTGTACTCATGGTGAATAGCACTGATTCGTCTACGGGAAGACTTCTCGTGCCGGTCGTATATTACCTGGGTACCCGGGACACCGCCTACTCGAACGTCAATCTAAAATGGAATATCGTCTCACTGCCCCTCGATCCGGTGCTGGCGATGAAGTCCATCATCTTCCAAACGGCGGCGAGTCGCGCGTTTGCATATGAAGCATCTTATTCCGTGAAAGAGACTCTCGCCATGGGGATAGGCTACTGGATGAAATTTGACTCCGCCCAATCCATCCCCATTTTCGGACACAAACGGCCGACCGACACCGTATTTGTGAATCAGGACTGGAATCTTATCGGTGCGTGGAATGTGACGGTATCCTCACATGCAGTGACGAGTGTGCCCGCGGGAATTACTGTATCTGATTTCTTCGGATTCAAGCAAGGATACCATGTCACCGACACCCTCTATCCCGGGGCGGGCTACTGGGTGAAGGTGAAACAGCCGGGGAAGCTTATTTTGTCTGCGGGACCCGCCATCCATCCGTCCGTCCAACCAGGCATAATCCGCGATGTCTTGTCGGCTATGAGCACGCTAATGTTCACCGATGCTGAAGGAAACAGTCGGACATTATACGTCGGAGGAAATCAGTCTCAAGGGAGCAACGCGACCTCGTTCGATCTTCCACCCCTGCCACCGGAGGGTTCGTTCGACGTGCGCTATGAATCTAACAGCTATGTTGCCGCATTGTCTTCCGTCGATACCAAGAACGCCGGGATTGCAATCCAGATACGGTCGGCAAGAGCGCCCCTTGCAATATCGTGGGCAGTCAACTCAAAAGACACACGGACGTACCGGTTGTTTCTGGGAACCACGGAAAGCATAAGCGTTCAGCGAACGGGCACCATCAGCCTGCAGGCTGACAAACTTTCACCATCGGGTATGACGGTATTGCGACTCGTCGCAGAGGCAGTCCTGGCCCCGACCGAGTTTGCTCTGCTTCAGAATTATCCTAACCCATTCAATCCTACAACTGTCATCCGGTATCAGTTGCCGGTAACCGGTTATGTGTCGCTCAGGGTATTCAATCTGCTGGGGCAGGAAGTTGCCACGCTCGTCGACGAAGTGCAGGAGGCAGGATACAAATCCATGGAATTTGACGCCAGGAATAGAAACGGGAGCATGCTGCCAAGTGGTGTCTATTTTTACAAAATCGAGGCTGGAGGGTTGATTTCCGTGAAAAAGATGCTCCTGCTCCGGTAGGAGGGTGAGGTTGTTGCAGCCAGCACCTCAAAATACAATTGGACGGATTCTGGAATTCTGCTCCGGAATCCGTTCTTTGTTTCTTGTGGACAAAATCGTATATTGATGAAGACCTGAATTCAGCGCGAAAACAGCAAATGCAGCCAGAAGAAGTCGAAAAACTCGTCCAATCGATCCTCAACGAACAAGCGGCTGGTCACTCATGCTGCGCCGATGGGAAATGCACCGATGGGCTATGCGTCATCCACAATAAGGAAGGCGTCAAGAACATCGTCCATAACGGAGCATCGCGAGTTTCGGCAGGCATTGGAATTGAGGCGGCCGGCGGAGTCGAGACGGATCTCGCCCGAATGATCGACCATACCCTGCTGAAACCTGAAGGCACAAAGGACCAAATCGTTCAGCTCTGCAGCGAAGCAAAAAAATACAATTTTGCGAGCGTTTGCATCAACCCGTGTTATGTCTCGCTGTGCGCAAAACTTCTCCGCGACACATCCGTAAAAGTGTGTACGGTGATTGGTTTCCCGCTGGGCGCAACCTCGACCGCGACGAAGGCATTCGAAGCGGAACAAGCGCTTCGCGACGGCGCGAAGGAGATTGATATGGTCATCAACGTCGGGATGCTCAAGTCGGGAGAATACGAATATGTCGAGAACGATATTTTTGCCGTCGTCACGACAGGGCGCCGCTATGGGGCGTTATCGAAGGTCATTCTCGAAACAGCACTTCTGACCGACGAAGAAAAGGTCAAAGGCTGCCTCCTGGCAAAGCGCGCAGGCGCGGATTTTGTCAAGACGTCTACGGGATTTTCCAAGGGCGGCGCAACGGTGGGCGACATCGCTCTCATGCGGAAGGTTGTTGGAACTTCGATGGGCGTGAAAGCGTCCGGCGGCGTCCGCACGCGTGAAGATGCCCTCGCGATGGTTGCGAGCGGTGCCGACCGCATCGGCGCAAGCGCCAGCGTCAAAATCGTTGTTGGGAACGGGGACGAGAAAAAGCAGGAACACTCCGCGACTCGCGTAAACTAAAATCCGATAAGGAGCATAAAAACTTATGAATTACATGAATAGTATTGCGATCAGCGTTCTGTTGATTATGACCGTGCTCTTCTTCGGGTGTTCAACGACAGAGGAGACGGCGGAAAAACCCAATCAGGAAACTCCGCCCCCGGTAACGCGCCAACAGCCCGTCCAGCCGCCTCCGGCAAGCCAGATCCAGCCCACCAGAACCGATACGGTGAGCGTTACAACACAGGTGACAGGTAAGGAGACTCAGCAGCAAACGGCGGCGCCCGAGTCTGTTGCCGCAAAGTCGACTTCTTCGCAACCCCTCTCTGCCGCCCCCACGGGAAACTTCGCCGTTCAAATCGGGGCCTTCTCGGTGCCCGACAAAGCCGGCGTCATCGCGTCACTCGCGAAGGAGAGATTCAACAAGAATGTGTACACGCTGCAGGCAAAAGACACCGGTTTGTTCAAAGTCATGGTCGGAGATTTCATGACGAAAGATGAGGCACGGAAATTTCGCGATCAGATGGCGCAGCAATTCCCGGATGACTACAAGGATGCCTGGGTTGCACCGATACCGACCGAAAAATAGGTCCGCATTTTTATTCGCACTTCTGGTGCTGGCGGGATGCTTCTTGCTTGGCTGCAAGACACCGGAGGAAACCGCACGGCAGGAGCTTCCCCGGGAAACACTGAAGGATTTTCTCACCCGGTACGAAAAAACATTCGACCCCACCCAATACGATGTTCAAATCGCCCGCACCGTATCTCTGGCATTTGACGATTCCCTGGGAAAATCGGCCACAATGACCGCTTCCGGCGCTCCCCCCGAAACGACGGCGGGATTCCGGGTTCAGGTCCTCACGACGCAGGATATCGACCAGGCGGTGCAGTTGAGGGATACTCTCTTGGTGGCGCTACAGGATGATTGGGTGTATATCGTTCATGATGCGCCGTACTACAAAGTCCGCGTCGGAAACTACACGGACCGGCCTTCGGCGAACAAAACGGTGAAGATGTTGATTGAAAAAGGATACACGACAGCGTGGGTGGTCCCCGAACAAGTGCTCAAGAATCCTCCGCCAAAACCTCTCCCTCCTCCCGCAAATCAACCCGAACATCCGGAACAGCCCCAACAACGCTGAGCGTCCCTACCTGAAGCGGATCGTTATCCCCTCCATGGGCCACCGGGCACGTACCTTCAGGGTGTCGTTGTATTGCATGAATCGTTCCGCCGGCTGAAACGGGAAAGGTTTTCCGTAGCTATAAACGCCATTGCTATCGACGTCGATGATCGCCGACAGCACGTATTGGCCTTCCGGAAGTTCCTCAAAAGCAAACGGACCGGGCTTTTCCAACGTTCGATGCTGCGGCCGGATCTCCCTTGAGGAAATTGCCGTCGCCGTCACGATGATTCTTCCCTTCGTGATGGTTGAATCGTCGGCGACAGCTCCTTTCATGCTCCCCAGTTGACTTTCCTCGATTACTTGAAACTTCATCACTCTTGTACTGTCTTTGTACCGGTTCCCAACGAAGTCTACGAGAGAATCCAGGACAACCCTTATCGTATAAGGCATGCCGAAGTCAAGTCGCGACGATGGGGCAAATGTCACCGCAGTAGAATTTCCCCAGAGAAATCCCCCCGGAACCCGCTTACCGCTCGAATCATAGGATGCAAATCCGCCTTCAAACGCCCGCTTCCGCACTGCTTCGCTGAAGTTCATCCGGATTGAATCGTCCCCCTGATTGTTCCTACTCCCCTCAGAGATGTTCACAAAGGTGAGGATTGGTTTGACAGTATCCGGGACCGACGATCCCGCGAAAACGCCGCTCGCGAGACCCATCGGCATTGGATTGCCGATGCTATCCCTGAAGTTCCGGAGAGTGACGCGATACGCCTTGGTACTCTCCTGGTCGGCTGTCACAAGTTGGGCGTCGCTCGCCTGCTGCTTCTCTGCGGTCGCGAAACCGGTCCGGGCGACAAATGAAAAGTCCATCACTCTCAGACCATCTCCTTTCAACGTATCGACAATCGAAATGTTGTTAAGGTCGATCCCCGAATTGTCCATGGATTTGCTGAAGCGGAGGAGGACGTGATTCCGGTCGAGCGAGCGGGTGCTGGAGAGAAATGGAGGGGTCGTGTCGGCCCTCGTCATTTCTCTCCAGCA